>Ga0123355_10004609_pt1 | contig 20042 bp, 17 predicted proteins | sample TergutEmb28metaG_3_FD_89872 | JGI IMG/M metagenome (GOLD analysis project Ga0123355, IMG submission 89872) | Embiratermes neotenicus P1 segment gut microbial communities from Petit-Saut dam, French Guiana - Emb289 P1 | ecosystem: Host-associated > Arthropoda: Insects > Digestive system > Gut ...
CCCAGCGGGCGCCGTCGATGGCCTCACGCACCCCGGGCAGCGTCTTCACGCCGTAACCGGTCAGCGCGCCCGGGGCGTAGACGAAGTGCCGGAACCAGTCGCGCCCGGGAAGGCCGCGGGCGTCGGTGAGCTTCTGCTCCATGCCCTGCAACAGCTGGTTCAGCTGCGCGCGCTGAGCGGCGCTCAGCCTGGTCTCCCCGGCGGTGAGCTTCGCGTAGGCGGCATCGTAGGACTGCGCGCTTCTCTTGAGCCGCGCGACCACGCTCGTGAGCGGCGCGAAGTCGACCGCGGGCACCGGGGCCTCACGCTGGGGCGGCGCAACCACCCGCGTGGGATCCGCGTCGAGACCGAAGGCGTTCTCATCGAGCAGTTTCCCGAGCTCGGCGGCGTGCCTGCGCTTTTCCTCCACGAGCTTCTGCAGCTGCTCCACGTAATCGCTCACCGTGTCCGCAAAGCCCGTGAATTGCAGCGGCAGCACGTCGGCATCCGCCATGCGCAGCACGACGTGACCCACCGTCTGCGCCTCGGCGATCCCGTAGGCGAACTGCGGGTCCCCGAAGCGCACGTAGTGATCGAACGAGTCGTATTTCGAGTGGTAGACGCCCGCCTGATCCGCCTCGCCCCCGTACTGGATGCTGAGGGTCGTGATCCCTAAGTGCTGCAGGAAAGCCGAGTAGTCCGAGCCCGAGCCGAGCGCGCCGATCGGCAGATCGCCGCCGGCCACGGCGAGCTTCGCATCGCGCGCCCTGTCCTCCGCGCCCTCGCCTTCCTCGGCCGCCTCCTTCTCATACCCGCGCACGAGCATGCGCGCCCGCAGCCGCGCCTGCGTGCTGACGCCGTTTTCCGGATCGCTCACGCTGCTCGCCACGTCGTTGAGGAGGTGCTGCAGCGAGTGGCTGCCGGCGGGCTCGAGGAAGCCGCGCGCGTTGGTGTCGGAATTCAGGTAAAGCACGGCTTTGCGCTGCAGCTCCGCCGCGTGCGTCTCCGCCCATTCGGTCGAGCCGAGGAGCCCGGGCTCCTCGCCATCCCAGCTCGCGTACACCAGCGTGCGCTTCGGCTTCCAGCCGCTCTTCAGCAACGCGCCGATCGCTTTCGCCTCGGCGAGCATCGCAACCTGTCCCGACAGCGGGTCATCTGCGCCGAACACCCATGCGTCGCGGTGATTGCCCCGCACGACCCACTGATCCGGGCTCGCGCTGCCGGGAATCTTCGCGATCACGTCGTAGAGGGGCTTCAGGCCCCAGTCCGAGCTGATCGACAGGTGCACCTGCGCAGGTCCCGGCCCCATGTGATACGTGATGGGGAGCGCGCCACGCCACGGGGCCGGGGCGACCGGGCCGCCGAGGGCCGCGAGCAGCGGCCGCGCGTCGGCGTAGGAGATCGGTATCACCGGGATCTTGAGGAGGGTCCGCGCCTGCGAGAGCGGCAGCCGCCTGGCGTCCCTGGTCGCGCCGACGCCGGGGGTGAGCGGATCGCCGGGATAGAGCGTCATGTCGAGCACCGAGCCGCGCTGCAGACCCTCCGCAGGCCGCCAGGCGCCCGTGGGGTACGCGTCGCCGCGCGCGTAACCATCGTCGCGCGGATCGGAGTAAATGATGCAGCCGATGGCGCCGTGCTCCTGCGCGAGCTTTGGTTTCAGACCGCGCCAGCCCGCGCCGTAGCGCGTAATGACGATCTTGCCTTGCACGTCGATGCCGCGGCGCGCGAGAGCCTTGTAGTCATTCGGCATGCCGTAATTGAGGTACACGAGCTCGCCGGTCACATCGCCGTCCGCACCGTACTCGTTGTAAGGCGGCAGCCCGTCGGTGAGCGTGGAGGTCGCATCGCCCGGGATCGGCGGCTCGGTGAGGCTCGCCACGAACTTCGTGGGTGCGACCAGCTCCAGGGTGTGTTGCTTGAGGGTGGGATACAACACCTGGAACTCCTCGATGTGCGCCTCCCATCCCCATTGCCGGAACAGGTCGCGCACATACTCCGCGTTGGCCTTGTCGTGCGGCGAGCCCACGTGATTGGCAGCGGAGGACAGGCTCTTCAGCCAACTGCGCAGATCTTCCGGGTTGAGCTGCGCATCGAAGTGCTGCTCGAGCCCCTGCTCGCGCACCCCCGCTTCCGCGCTGAACCCGAACATCGCCCGCGTGTCCGGGCCGGCCGCGGCAGCGCTGAGCGCCACCAGGCTCGCCATGACCGAGAAAGTTGCTGCCCATCGCCCCACACGTCGCATTCCACACCTCACTGCCTTGCGCCTCACAAGAGTGCCCCGCAGACCTCGTCAGCTCGTCGGACCTGCGTTGCGCAACGCGCCCGGCGTAGCCGGCAAAAGCCGCGCCTTTTGCCGGCGGCAACGCAGCCGTTGTCCGAAAGACGGCCGCAGGCCGGTTTTTCCCATCAACAAAGGGCCCGCAACGCCATCCTGCTGTGCTGGGGACGGCCGGCCTCATCCAGGCCCCGTGCGACGGCCGGCTGCCGCGCGGGGGGCGCCATTGTAGTCGGCCGCCCGGCCGATACCATCAGGTGAGCGAGGATTTTTGCCGCGGCGGCGGCGGCGGCATTCCGACCTTCAGTCCATCACCGCCGACTGAATGGCGATGCCGGCGCGCAGTACCGAGGTCACGGGCGTGCCTTCGGCGACCTCGAGCAGCTGCGCCTTCTGCTCGGTGGACAGCGACCGCCCGAACGACAGCCGCCTCTCGATGTGCTCCCTGCCGGCGCCGTCGCGCGACCAGCGCACGCCCACCGTGATCTTGCCCAGCGCCCAGTCCTTGTGCGCCGCGTGCTTGCGCAGCGCCACCGCCGTGTCCGCGCCGAGACTGGCGAGCAGCAGCTCGCGCGGCGCGAAGCCCGCATCGCTGCCGCCGGCACTGACGGCTTCGTCGGCCGTCAGGTGGTGGTGTCCGGAGATGATCTGCTGGACGTGCTGGTGCTCATTGATCACCGTGACGTAAGCCATCTGCCGAACCTCCGTTCGCCGCGCGCAACCGCTGCCCGGGGGACAGGCGGGCGCGGGCCGCGATGTCGAGCATGCTGCGTATGATGCTCGTGACACTCAGGCCCGTCACGTCGTCGAGCCGGTAGGGCTTGCCCTCGAGGATCGCCGCAGCGGCTCGGATGCCACTGCGGATCGCCGGCCCGATACCCTCGCCCAGGTCGCGCGTGGCGAGCCCCGCGGCATCCCCGGTGATGAAGGCGTTGTTGCGCTGCACGACGTCGACGGCGCCGCGGAGGTAGTAGCTGTAACCGGTCGGCTCATAGCGGGCGGCGGGGGTGAGCCCGCCGGTGAGTCGGGTGGTGAAATGGTGCCAGTGTGCCTTGATGTCCTGACCGCGCTCGCGGATGCTCGCGGCGATCCCGCCGATGCCGACGTTGAGCCAGCCGCGCTCCTTCGGCACGTACCAGGCGTATCCGGGCAACCCGCGCTCGAAGAACCACAGGTGGCAGTCCGGGTCCTGCCAGTCGTACTCGACCTCGTGTTCGAGGGTCACGATCTGCAGCTCGCTGGCGCGGGGGTTGAGGTCCCGGAACAGCTCGCGATACACCGGGCAGCGGGTGCCGCCGGCGCCGATCAGCCAGCGACAGCGGTACGCATCGTCGATGACATAGCCGCCATCCGCGGCGGCGATGTGGCGCACGTTGTGCTGCTCGACGGGGACACCGGAGCGCTCGAGCAGCCAGGCGTCGAATTCGAAGCGGCGGATCGAGTGCTGGATGCAGGCGATCGGCACGTGCAGCCTACCTACGTGCACGCGCAGGCGCGGGAAGGTGAGCAACCGGTGCGGGTAGCTGCCAATGTCCATGGCGAGCTCGCGCACCACCTCCGGGGTGATCCAGCCGGCGCACAGTTTCAGGCGCGGGAAGCGCTCGCGATCGAGCACCAGGACGTCGGCACCGGCGCGCCGCAACTGCCAGGCGGCCGCGGAGCCCGCGGGCCCGCCGCCGACGATGAGCACGTCACAGCTGCGCATACGCCGACGACGCTTCAGCGCGTGTACAGGTGCGCGCGGGTCAAGGGGACGTCGTTGCTCGCCCCGGGCGCAAACAGCACCTGAAAGAGCTGCAGCGAGCCGGTCGTGAACGCGGCGACCGAGCCGGCGAGATACAGCCGCCACATGCGCACGAACCTCTCGTCGAACATGGCGCGCACGCGCTCGCTCGCGCCCTCGTAGAGCGCCAGCCAGTGACGCAGCGTCTGCGCGTAGTGCAGGCGCAGATTCTCCACGTCGAGGATCGACAGGTCCCACGGCTCGAAGATACGCATCATCTGCCCGAGGGTCGGGGCACAGGCGCCCGGAAAGATGCGTTTCTCGATCCACGGCTGCAGCGGTGCGGGCTGGTTGCGCCCGATCGAATGAATGAAACCGCGGCCGCGGCCTGCGAGGCACCGCCGCGCGACGTCCCCGAGCGTTGCGTAGTTCTGCACGCCGACGTGCTCGAGCATGCCGACCGACACGAAGGCGTCGTAGTGCCCGCTGATGTTGCGGTAGTCGTCCTCGACATACTCCACGCGGCTGCCGAGACCCTCGCGCTGCGCCCGCGCGCGCGCGTAGGCGATCTGCTCGTGCGAGATGTTGAAAGCGCGCACGCGCACGCCGTAGCGCTGCGCCATGTGCAGCGCCAGCGTCCCCCAGCCGCAGCCGGCCTCCACCACGCTCTCCCCGGACTCGAGGCGGAGCTTGCGGCACACGTGATCCATCTTCGCGACCTGCGCCTCATCGAGCGTGGCAGCGGACGTCGGATAGTAGGCGCAGGTGTAGGCCATGGTGCTGCCGAGCCACAGCGCGTAGAACTCGTTGCCGATGTCGTAGTGATGATGGATGTTGTCGCGCGAGCCCGCGAGGGTGTTGCGGTGCGGGCGGTGCCTGGCACCGACCGCGCGGCGCAACAGTGACGGGCGCCGCCCGTCCGTGTGCCCGGCCCGGTACACCGTTTCGAGGAGGCTCACCAGGTCGCCGTCGATCGCGACCTCACCGTCGCTGTAGGCATCGCCGAAGCGCATCGCGGGATCGGCGAGCACCCACAACAGCGTCGCGCGGCTCGCGAAGGTAACCCGCGCCACCGCCGCCGGCACTGCCGCCCCGGCACGCGCACTGCCGCGCACGGCGAACTCCACCGGCGGCGCGCCCAGCTGCGCGTGCAGCCGCGACAGCAGCCAGTGATCCATGGAGTTGCCCCGCGGATGAGCTTCCTGCGGCAGCTCCGGGGCCGCCGGCGCGGTGGCCGTCGCGGGGGCACGCTCTGAGTTGGTTGGGAGGCTCTGCTCGGCCGCGTTCACGGCTCACCTGCTTTCGGCTTGCGGAGCTCTAATTTAGCGCGGGCCGACCAGAAGTGCACCTCACGGGCAAAGCCGCTGTTCGCCTCCGCGGCGGCGAGTGACCGGGCCTGGCCGCCGGTGTGATAGGACACCGCCTGGAGCAGCTTGCCTTCGGGCGTGAGTCGATAGGCCACCGTCAGCCCGCTTTGCGCGTCGACGTTGAAAATCACCAGCTCGCCGTGGTTGGCGACGCTGACGTTGAATGTGCGGATGCGATGGCCGTCCTTGGACAGGAGCTGCCTCACGTCGGTCCCCTGGTCGGGCTTGGTGAGCCCGAGGACCGTCGACACATTCGGTGGCAGGCGTGACAGGAAACCCGCATTCAACGCCTGTTGAGTGAGCGTCTGGGCCCAGGGTGTTGCGGCCGGCAGCCCTCTGCCAGCGAGAACCCCCAGCAGCAGCGTCATCAGCAGCGCGCATCTTGTCATTGCGGTTTCCTTGCGCTTCCCCCCGGGGCGAGCGACTGGTTGAGCAGAGTAGCGAGCCGCGCCCCTGCCAGCAGCAACCGCTCGCGCACGATGTCTTCGGCCTCCTGCTGGTAGGCCGCATCCAGTACCACGATGCCCGGCGGCACGCTGTTGCAGGCAAAGCCCACAAAGCGGTAGGCGACGTTGCGCGCCAGATTGTTCGACTCCCGCGCCCAGCTGTCGGGCGATCCCTGCCCGGCGTCCGCCGCCAGCTGGCGCGCTTCGGCGGCAAGCGCGTCGATGTTGCCGGGGGGCTGCTGCCGGTTCCGCGCGTGCAGCGCTTCCTTCACCAGGTCGTTGTCCCACGCCCGGTGCAGGTTCTCGCGTCCCCGGGTCCTCACTCCGGCAAGCGCCACGTGCACGAGGTTGCCGCCGCGATCGGCGTTGGTCGCAGCGTGCAGCGGTTGATGGATGTCACCGACCAGGTGCACGATCCACTTCAGAGCTTCGTTGCGCTCCCGCGGCGCGGCACGCGTGTCGGTGAGCACGCCAATCAGGCGCTCGAGCTGCCCGCTGTTGCATTGCCCGTCGGGACAGTAGCGCGCCTTGGGCGCGCTGCCGCAGACCGGCACGTCGTCGTAGTGCCACACTGCGCGCGCGGCGGGAGTGCCGTGCAGCTCGTCCGCCCAATCGGACACCGCTTCGAGCGTCGTGCGCCCGGAAGGGTTGCCGAACTTGTCCAGATCATCGGCGAGCAGCTGCGCGACCCTGGCGTGCGCCGGCGGCGTGAGCAGCCGGTCGGCGATCGCGCCCACGGTACGATGACCCTGCGGCCCCCACGCCGAGGCCGGAGGCGCGCCACACGCGCTGATCAGCAGCCCGGTCAGCCAGGCAGCGCCGTTCCAGCCAGTGCGCGGCATCGGATGCTACCCGCCTCTTTCCGCTCCGTTGTTGGGCCGCAGTATTCACGGAGCACGTTGTGATTTTCAACTGCGGGCTCGTGTAAACTTGCGCGCTCTCCGGGCGGTGCTCCGCGCCCCGTCTCCAATTGGATAACAACGCGGAGGATCTATGAGGTCGAATCATCTTGCCGCGCTGCGCGCGCTGTCCCGGACGGTGGCCACCGCCGCAGTGCTGCTCGCCGCCGGGGCGTTCGGCTCCGCCTCCGACGGCGCCGCGGTCCGGGGCCTCGATGTCGCCGGGATGGACCGCTCGGTCGCGCCCGGGGACGACTTCTTTCGCTACGCCAACGGCACCTGGCTCGAGCATACGCAGATACCGCCCGATCGCAGCTCGTGGGGGACCGGGGAGGAGCTCACGGAGCTCACCGCCAAGCGCACCGCGGAGCTGATCCGCCGCGCCGGCACCGCGGCGGCCGCCGGCACCGAGGCGCGCAAGATCACCGACTATTACGCGAGCTTCATGGACGAGGCGGCCATCGAGCGGCTCGGGCTGAAGCCGCTCGAGTCGGGACTGAGGAGCATCGATGCCATAAACGATCGCACCGCGCTGGCGCGCGCGCTCGGACGGACGCTGCGCGCAGACGTGGACGTCCTCAATGCCACCAACCTCTATACCGATAACCTGTTCGGCCTGTGGGTGGCGCAGGACCTCGACGACCCGACTCGCTATTCGCCCTTCCTGCTGCAGGGCGGCTTAGGGATGCCCGACCGCGACTACTACCTGAACCCGTCGCAGAAAATGGCCGACATCCGCGCGAAGTACCAGGCGCACATCGCCGCGGTGCTGACGCTCGCGCACGTTGCCGAGCCCGCGGGCAAGGCCGCGCGCATCTTCGCTCTCGAGCACAGCCTCGCGGAAGCACACTGGAGCCGGGCGCAGTCCGAGGACGTCCTCAAGGGCAACAATCACTGGGCTGTCGCGGAGTTCGGCCAGCGCGCGCCGGGGCTCGACTGGCCGGCGTTCTTTGCCGCCGCCGGGCTCGTCCGGGCAGACACGTTCGTAGTGTGGCAGCCGAGCGCGGTGACCGGCATCGCGGCGCTCACCGCGAGCGTACCGCTCGAGACCTGGAAGGACTACCTGCGCTTCCGCCTGATCGAACGCAACTCGCCGTACCTGACCAGGGCATTCGTCGATGAGCACTTTGCCTTTCATGGCCGGGTGCTCTCGGGGACACCACAGCTGCGTCCGCGGTGGAAGCGCGCGGTGCAGGAGACCAACGACGCGCTGGGCGAGGCGGTCGGCAAGCTCTATGTCGCGCGCTACTTCCCGCCGGCCGAGAAGGCGCGCGCGGAAGCGATGGTGCAGAAGCTCCTCGCCGCATTCGCAACCCGCATCGACCGGCTCGACTGGATGGCCCCCGAGACGCGCGCCCGGGCCAAAGCCAAGCTCGCAACGCTCAAGGTCGGTGTCGGCTACCCCGACAGGTGGCGCGACTATTCCGCGCTGGAGGTGGTGCGCGGTGATGCGCTCGGCAATGCGCGGCGCGCGCAGTTGTTCGAATACCACCGTAATCTCGGCAAGCTCGGCCGCCCGGTCGACCGCGGCGAGTGGGTCATGAACCCGCAGCTCGTCAACGCGGTGAATCTGCCCGCGATGAATGCCCTCAACTTCCCGGCGGCCATCCTGCAGCCGCCCTACTTCGACCCGGGCCGCGACCCGGTAATGGACTACGGCGCCACCGGCGCGGTGATCGGTCACGAGATCAGCCACAGCTTCGACGACCAGGGAGCACTGTTCGATGCCAGCGGGCGGCTCAGGAACTGGTGGACCAAGGACGATTTCGCCCATTTCGAGGCGGCAGGACGGCGGCTGGTCGCGCAGTTCGATGCCTACCGTCCCTTCCCGGACATTCACGTCAACGGTCAGCAGACGCTCAGCGAGAACATCGCCGACGTCGCCGGGCTGTCGGTTGCCCACGACGCCTGGAAGCTGACACTGAACGGCAAGCCCGCGCCCGGCGCCGCCGGCTTCAGCGGCGAGCAGCTGTTCTTCCTCAGCTTCGCCCAGAGCTGGCGCCAGAAGATGCGCGAGGCGGAGCTGCGGCGGCGGGTGGTCATCGACAGCCACGCGCCGGCCCAGTTTCGCGCCGTCACGGTGCGCAACCTCGACGCCTGGTACGACGCCTTCGCCGTCAGGCCCGGACAGAAGCTTTATCTCGCGCCGGGCGAGCGCGTGCGCGTGTGGTGAGGGCAGGTGCGCGGCCGCCTCAGAGCGGCGGCCGCAACTGCGCGAAGTACACCCGCGTCTCGTAGGGAAACACGATCCTGCCCTGACGCTCGTGACGGGTGAACAGCGCGCTGAGACCCGCCAGCATGGGCTCGTGCTCGGGGTGACCGGGTTCGGGTGCGTAGGACGATGACATCAGCCGTCCTTTGAGTCCCTCGAAGTCGAGGATCTGCTGGTTGGGAAAGGTGGCGAGCTCCATCGCGCCGCCGAAGAACAGCTGCATGCTCGCCGCGTCGGCGCGGCTCGCGCTGATCGTGGCGTACTCGGCGGCGTGCCGCAGCAGCAGCGCCTGGTAGTCGGCGAGAAACGCGCTCGCCCCGCGCGGCCGCTCATTCCACAACAGCGCTCCCCAGCCGCCGCTGCGCACCACGCGCAGCGCCTCCGCGCGCGCCCGCGGCACGTCGAACCAGTGGAACGCCTGTCCCGCGACCAAGAGGTCGATGCTGTCCGCGGGAAGCGCGGTCGCTTCCGCGCTGCCGCGCACGCTGCGAAAGCGCGGCTGTGCGCCGAGCTGCGCCTCCGCGGCCGCGCGCATGCTGTCGTTCGGCTCCACGCCGATGACCTCGGCGCCGCTCTCCAGCAGACGCGCGCTCAGAATGCCGGTCCCCGAGCCGATATCCGCCACCACGGCCGTGGCGGTGAGCCCGCAGCGCGCGGCGAGCAGCCCGATGGCCGCCTGCGGGTAGCCGGGACGGTAGCGGGCGTAGTCCTCTGCCCGGCTGGAGAAGCGCTCCGTCGGCCGCATCACTCGCACGCCCCGTGGGGGCAGGAACGCCTGTGCTGGCCGCGCCACCGCACAGTGCACAGCGTGCGGGCTGCGGGCGTCTCTCCATAAAGGCATACGGACACGGTAGCGTATCGGCGTGACAATCGCATTCGGGAGCAATCATGACTGAGTCCGACCGACACCTCGAGACGCAGCTGGTGCACGCCGGCGAGCCGCTGCCGCGCATCGCAGGCGCGGTTGAGATGCCCATCTTCCAGTCAGCCACCTTCGAGTACGCCGGCGAGGGCAACTACCACGACGTGCGCTACCTGCGCATCAACAACACACCGACTCAGCAGGCGCTGCACGCCAAGCTCGCGGCGCTCGAGAAGGCGCAGGCCGCGCTCGTCACCGCGAGCGGCATGGCGGCGATCTCCACGACGCTGCTCACCGTGCTGTCGCCGGGAGATCATCTGCTGGCACAGCGCTGCCTGTATGGCGGCACGCACGATCTGGTGACGCGGGAGCTGGCGCAGCTCGGGATCGCCTGCGACTTCATCGACGCCGACCGCCGCGATTCGTGGGCGGCCCAGTTGCGTCCCAGCACACGCGCCATCTATGTCGAGTCCATGACCAACCCGCTGCTCGAGGTGGCGGATCTTGCGGGTGTGGCGCACTTCGCGCGTGCCCACGGCCTGGTGTCGATCATCGACAACACTTTCGCGACGCCGGTCAATTACCGCCCCGTGGAGGCCGGCTTCGACCTGGTCGTCCACAGCGCCACCAAGTACCTGAACGGCCATTCGGACATCGTCGCCGGCGCCGTCGCCGGCACGGCGGAGGCCATCGAGCGCATCCGTCACAAGGCCAACCACCTGGGGGGCTGCCTCGATCCGCACGCCGCTTTTCTGCTCAAGCGCGGGCTGAAGACGCTCGCGTTGCGCGTACGCTTCCAGAACGACAGCACCCTGCAGATCGCGCGCTTCCTCGAGGAGCACGCCGAGGTCGCGCGCGTCAACTACCCGGGACTCACTTCGCATCCGCGGCACGAGCGCGCGCGGGCGCTGTTCGGCGGAGGCTTCGGCGGGGTGCTGAGCTTCGAGCTCAAAGGACCGGTTGGCCGCGCGGATGAGTTCGCGAGGCGTGTCCGTATCCCGACCGTCGCGCCGAGCCTGGGCGGTGTGCACACGCTGTTGACGCGCCCGGCGACGACTTCGCACGCGGGCTTGTCGCGCGAGGAACGGCTGCGCCTCGGTATCGGCGACGGATTGCTGCGGCTGTCGGTCGGGATCGAGGCGACCGAGGATCTGCTGGATGACTTCCGGCAGGCGCTGCGCTGATTCACTCGCGAGACCGCCGCGTATGCCCGCTTCCGAATACAATCCACCCGGCACGGCCAAGCCTCTCGGCGCCGCTGACGCGGCGGCGCCTGCGGCCGGGGTGACGACGGTCGCCTCCTGGCGCACGCCGCTCGAGTTGACCGCACTCGGGGCCGTCTGGGGTGGATCGTTCCTTTTCATGCGCGTGGCCGCGCCGGACTTCGGACCGGTGCCGCTGGTGGAGACTCGCCTCGCGCTCGGTGCACTCACGTTGCTGCCGTTCCTGTGGCGCGCGCGGGCGCACTTCACGCCCGCGCTGTGGCTGCGCATCGCCGGCATCGCCGCGGTGAATTCCGTGCTGCCGTTCGTGCTCTTTGCGTGGGGTGCTGAGCGCGCACCGGCCGGCATCGGCGCCATCACCAACGCCATGACCGTGATGTTCACCGCGCTGGTGGCGTTCGCGCTCTACGGTGAGCGCATCGGCGCGCGGCGCCTCGCGGGTCTCGTCGCCGGGTTCGCGGGAGTGGCGATTCTCGCCAGCGGCAGGACCGCGGGCGCAAGCGTCGGCCTCGCGGCGCTCGCCGGCACGGCCGCCTCGCTCTGCTACGGCTTCGGCATCAACTTCGTGCGTCACTACCTCTCCGGCTACCCCGCCGGCGCCGTCGCCGCCGCGAACCTCACCGCGGGGGCGGTGCTGCTCGCGCCGCTCGCGATCTACACCTGGCCGCAGCGTGCGATTCCGCTTTCCTCCTGGATCAGCGCGGCGCTCCTGGGGACGCTGTGCACCGGAGTCGCGTTCGTCTTCTATTACCGTCTGATCGCGCGCATCGGAGCCGCGCGCACCGCCACCGTCACGTACCTGATACCCTTGTTCGGCGTCATCTGGGCATGGCTGCTGCTCGGGGAGCCGCTCACGCTCACCATGGCACTGGCCGGGGCGCTCATCCTCGCCGGCGTCGGCCTGAGCCAGCGGCGCGAGGCGCGGAGGCGCGAGGCGAGGAAGTGAGGCTTGGCTGTCGGTGCAGGAACTCGAGCGTCCCCTGGATTTTCCTGACCTGCTGAACGCGCGCGATCTGGGCGGCTATCCGACCACCGACGGCGCGCACACCCGCTGGCGCTCGCTGCTGCGCGCGGATGACCTGGCGCAGCTCACGGCGCACGGCCTGACGGCGCTCGAGGACTACGGCGTGCGCACCATCCTCGACCTGCGCTGGCCCGACGAGGCGGCGCGCCACCCGAGCCCGGTACCGGGGGCGTTGCCGCAGCTGCGCTACGAGCGCATCTCGCTGCTGACACACACCGAGGACGAATGGCGCCTGCGCAGCCGCGACGCCGCCAAGGAGCTGTGGAAGTGCGCGGTGCTCGAACACGTGCGCAGCGAGCTGCGGCACGTGCTGAGTTTCATCGCCCGCGCTCCGCCCGAGCCGCTCTTGTTTCACTGCGTTGCCGGCAAGGACCGCACCGGTCTGATCGCGGCGCTGCTGTTGGCACTCGCCGACGCCACGCCCGCGGCCATCGCGCAGGACTACGCGCTGAGCGAGCGGAACCTGCGTCAGGGTTACCTGAAACGCTATCCTGAGGCGGAGCCGGCCCGCATTCTCGAAGCCCTGCGCTGCCCGGAGGAAGGCGCGCACAACATGCTCCGCTTCCTCGCAAATGCGGGCGGGGTGCGTGCTTATCTCGCGCAGATTGGTCTGACGGCGGATGAGACCGCGCGGCTGCGCGCGCGACTGCGGGAGTGAGCTCGCGTGCTGCGTTCCCAGCGTCGTTGCGGATGGACGGCGCTCATCGGTCGCTATCGGCATTCAGCTCCACCGCCACGGTGATTCACGACGCGTTCAGGGCGAGCGCCTGATACTTGCGCCATCGCACCGGTTTGAACGCGCGCTCCCGGGCGGCCCACATTCACCACGGGCACCATTTGCAGCACGTTCGGATTCGAGTCCGCGTCACTCCGGTGCGCTCACCGACGCCATGTTCCCGCCTCGTGAGCTTTGCCGTTGACGACCCGGCGGAGCGACCGCCGCCGCTGACGCAGCCGCGGGCGCGCGCTTACTTCAGACCGAGTGCCTGGCGCAGCTCCCGCGCGGTCAGCAGACGCGTGTAGACCGCGGTGCCGACGTCGAACTCGCGCGCGCGTGACAGCGGGCCGACCACCACTGGTGCGAAGCCGGCATCCTTCACCAGGCGCTCCGCCACCTGCAGTGCCTGCGGGTCATCGCCCGCGAGCGGTATGGCGATCGGCTCACCCTTGCGGTGCGCTTCGCTCTTCAGGTCGCCCGAGTTGATGGCGTTGAAGGCGCGTACCAGTCGCACCCCGGGCAGAAATTCGGGGTCCGCGACGCCCGTCCCCTTGCGCCGCGCTTCCACTGCCATCTCCCCGTCCCGGGATGGATACGGATTACACGTGTCGAGCACGATCTTGCCCGCGAGCTCGGCCTTGAGATCGCGCCCGATCTGCGGCAACGCGCCGTAGGGAACCGACACCAGCACGACCTCGCCGAACACGGCGGCCTCGCGCGGCGTGCCAACACGCGCCCTGGGTCCCAGCGTACGTGCGAGCGGCTGCAGCTCTTGCGGGTGCCGTGAGGACATGAGCACCTCGTGGCCCGCCTGCACCCACAGCTTCGCGAGAGTGCCCCCGATCTGGCCGGTGCCGATGATGCCGATCTTCAGCGGCGCGTTGCCGCCCTGCGGCGGCGGCGCCGGCGTGTCTGCCGCCATGGCTGTACCGCCGGAGGCGCCAACTAACGCGAGCGCCAGCACGGCTGCCGCCGTGGCCGTGTAGCGGCGGCGCAGTACGGGGCGCCGGGTCCACCAGGTGTAGCTGCTCATCTCGGGGCGAACTCCACTTTGGTGCTCCATTGGTGAACGTCCGGGTGGTCGGTGTCGATAACCAGGATGCCGTGGGCGCGTGGCGCGCTCGTGGCGAGGCGCACTTCCGCGTTTTCCCCACAGCTGGCCACGAGCGGCATCGGGGTCAGCACGTGTACGGGTTTCGCGGCGGCCGCGTCCGCGGGCGCAGTGGTAGCAGGCTCGATGTGCGCGGCGTTGATCCGCACGCTCGGCATGGTCACGAACCGGTATTGCACGCCGCCCTGCCAGCCGCCCTTGGGGGCCTTGCCCGTCGTGTCAAACGTGGCAGCGCGCGTGAGCGGCGGCTCGAGGAGTCTGATCTGTCGCGGTTGTGGCGGCACGACCCGCTCCCGCACGCTGAACGTCAGCTTCCACTCGGCGAGAAACTGCAGCGGGAAGCTGTTCTGACAGTGCACCTCGTAGAGGCCGGTCCAATTCGAGCCGTCCGCGCTCGAGCGCAGCGGGATCCTCTGCTTGTTGCCGAGGGCAAACACGAATACCGAGCCGGGCGTGACCATCGTATCGCGCGTCACCGTCGCAGAGACCGGATACATGCCGATGTCGTGGTTGGCGGTGAATGTGGCGGGCGTCGTGTCGTGCAGCTGCACATCGCAGGCGCCGAGCCCGAGCGCCATCGGGACCCATATCAGCCTGGTGAGCTTGCGCATACAACCCCCGCTCCCAACGCCAATCGCCGGGGAAAGCCGGTGTTGTCATGTCGGCCGCGGCTCCCGTATGGCCGCCAGGTCCGATCGGCGCCAGGATCAACCGGTGCGCGCCGCCCGAGCAGCCGCGCCGGAACGAAATCCGTCTTACTTCTTGCGCCGTGCTCCGGAGCGCTTCGCCGCTCGGAAGGAAATTCCCGCGCGCATCGCCTTCTGCTGAACCGCGGCCGCCGTGCGGCCGAGTTTCTTAGCGACCTGTCCCGTCGGGGTCCCTGACTTCGCGAGCGCCCTGAGAGTCTTCAGTTCACGGGCGCTCCAGGATGCGCCGTCGTTTGGTGGACGTCGTGCCATCATTCCTACTCCAAATTGGCCAACAAAGACCGGGCCGAGGGCATCATACACCGATCAACGGCCGCGTGCCCGGCCAGGTACGATTCTTGACATGTTGGAAAGGCTCCGCGCGGCGAAACCTTTCGGCAGTGACAGGTTGCCAGCACGCTGCGCACACCAATCATACCAACTTGTAACTGTGACCGTGGCCATGTCCACTGCGGGCATGCGCTTCCCCCGGCGGCCGTTGCGCCCCGCTATGGACAGCCTGCGGGGGCAGGCAGTCTGTGTTTCGCCGGCAACACAAACAGGTTGTCGGCTCGGCTTACCGTCGGCGGTGACCGACATGACTGGGCCAACCTTGCGCCCCTGGCCGGGGTCCGCCGGCGGGCAGGCCCGGAATCAGCTGGAATGCGAAGTTGGCTTGGCAGTGGCCTCGGGCGTCACATCATGTTGATCTGACAAGCCAACGCTGGTCAGACCTCCATGCGCTGTGCCGAGCCACCAACCCGCGGGAGGGGCGCGCGGCGCACCTGACAGCGGCCAGGGTCCCGGCCACGCCAGCGACGGTTGCCGCCGCGCAAAGCTAACGCCCGCGTCCTGACCCCCGACAGCCAACACTACGTGTTGGCGCCGAACGTTACTGGACAGTGATCGTTCCGACCATCTTCGGATGAATGGAGCAGGTGTAGTGATAGGTGCCGGGCGTGTCGAATCGGTACGAAAAGCTCTCGTTGGTATCCATGGCGGCGGAACGGAACAGCCCGGTCTCGCTTACCACGGTGTGCGGCTCCTCGTCCTTGTTTGTCCAGGTGACGGTCGAGCCGGCTTTCACCGTCAGCGATGTCGGGGCAAACATGAAGTTCCGCGCCACGACGATGGTGGTCGTGCCGGAGTTCGCCGCGCCGGCACCCATGGTCGCCGTCCAGGTCAACAGCGCCACAACCGCGGCGCACAGCGGCAATCGAGCTGGCGGCATGGTCGCGTCCCTCAGGCGAGCGTCGCGTCGCTGAGCGCGAGCGCGCGCGCGTGCGGCTTCACCGACACGCTGGTAACCCCGAGCATCGCGGACAGCTGCTCGGCGGGCACCTTGAGCGGTCCAGGCCCGGCCCCAACGCCGGCCGCAGGCTGCGGGTAAGCAGTGGAGCGCGCCGTATGGAAGGTCACGTTGCCTTCCACCTTCTGCACGATCTGATGTATGTGGCCGTTGAGGACGGTCACCGAGCCGAAACGCCGCAACTGCTCCAGCAGTTGTGGCGCATCGGCCGTGCCCCAGCCCCATGGCTCATAGACGCTCCACAGCGGCATGTGGGCGAACACCACGATCGGCGTACTGGCCGCGCGTCCTTTGAGGTCGGCGGTCAGCCAGGCGAGTTGCTCGGCGCCCAGAGTGCCGAGGCCGCCGGGCTTGAATTGCAGCACGTTCACCAGCGCCACGAAGTGCACGCCCGCGTGCTCGAAGCTGTAATAGCCCTTGTTGCCCGAAGCTTTCCCGAAACGGCTGAAATATTCGCTCGCGGCCGGGTCGGTGGTGTCGTGCTCGCCGGGAACCGTGTGCATCTCGGGCGTCCGCAGCTGCGACAGCAGCTGCTGCGCGAGGTCGAATTCCGCGGGCTTCGACAGATGAGTGATGTCGCCCGTATGGATGATCAGTGCAGGCTGTTCGGGCAGAGCATTGACGAGCGCAATGGTGCGGGCGAGGGTGCCGTTGACATCCGGATTCGCGTCCTTGTTGAAGCCGATGTGGCTGTCGCTGATCTGCACGAACAGCGGCTTCCCCAGCCGGGGGGCGCCCTGCCGGTCGGCCGCGGCCGCGGCCAGCTCGATGGGAGTGAAGGTCCCGCCGGCGAGCGTAAACAGCGTGCCCGCTCCGCCAAATGCCAGGCACTTGAGTGCGTTGCGACGCGCTGCGAGTGTTGTGGGGTCCGGCATGTCCGTCTCCTTCGCTGACGTTGCGAGGGAGGAGACTTCGCGAGTGGCGGTTTTATTCCGCGCTGCGCCGGTTCGGGACGATCAGCGTGCGTCGCGAGCGCCCAGGTCGCGCAACAACCGCACCAGCCCGGCCAACTCGTCCCAACCGGCGTCGGTGACCGCGCAGTACTGCAGGTTTCCCACGCGCCAGCACGCGAGGTGGTAGCCGTTGCGGGTCGTGAAGTCGGGGAACGAGGTGCGGCCGGCCACCCAGGTGAACACGTTGATGACGTGCGCACCGTGCTGGTAGACCACCACCGCGGCACGCTGACGGTTGAAGTAGTCCGCGCGTCCCCCGACCAGGCGAAAGCCCTGCGGCGCGAAGTCGGCCACCACCGGTGAAACATCGGCGTGACCCGCGAACCAGGGCTTCACCGTGTGCTGATCGGTCGACACGACGTCCGTCAGGTGCGCGGGCATCAGCGAGCGCACGTGGGCGGCGACCACCTCGTCGAGCAGCGCCTGCGGAGGCGCGGCGAACAGCGACGAAATGACCAGAAGTGCGACGGCTGCAGCCAGCGCGGCGCCAAGACCTGCGAGCGCGCCCTGCCAGAAGGGCGGCGTGCGCCACACCGCTCGCGGCGCCTGCCTGGACGGCCGGGCGGCCTGGTGCGCCGGCGTGCCAGCCTCGTGCGCCGGCGTAGCCTCGTGCAGCGGCGTGGCACCCGCGTGCGCCGGCGGGAGGGCCTCCCGGTGGGCAGCCGCCGTCTCCGCATCGAGCATACGCATGATGCGCTCGCGCAGCGCCAAGGGCGCACGCTCGTAGTCGAAGTCACGCCGAATGCGCTCACGCGCAGCGCCCAGATCGCCGAGCAGCAGGCGGCACTCAGGGCAGTGCTCGGCGTGCCGCTCGATGTCGGCGGCGGCGACCGCATCCACCTCGCCATCGAAGTAAGCCTGCACCCGAAAGCGCTCAGCGCACTGCACGCGGCACACCTCCGGCTTCCTCGAGCCACCTCGACTTGAGCGCGGCCCGCGCGCGCGACAGGCGCGACATCACGGTGCCGATCGGCACCTGCGTGAGCGCGGCAATCTCGCCGTAGCTCATCTCCTCAATTTCCCGCAACAGCAACACCTCGCGATGCTCCTCGGGCAGGGCGGCGAGCAGCCGCGCGAGCCTCTCCCTGTCGTCCTCGGCCGCCGAGGCGCTCTCGGGGTCGGGCAGGGCGGCGATCGTCTCGGAGCCAAACTGTGCATCGTGCTCCTCGGGCAGCGGCACGAAACCGCGGCGCTGCTGCTGTTTGAGCGCGGTGGCGTGACAGTTGCGCACGATGGTGAGCAGCCACGCCCGCGCGTCGGCGCTCCGCAGGGCGTCGAAGCTGCGGAACGCCCGCAGGAACGCCTCCTGCACGAGGTCGTCCGCCTCGGCGGGTGAGCGGCTGAGCCAGCGCGCGAAGCGATAAGCGGCGTCCAGGTGCGGCATCACCTGCGTCTCGAAACGCCCTCGCCTGTCTTCCATGGATGACACCAAGACTTACCGCAGCGCGGTTTTATTCCCTGCGGTGCGTAAGTTGGCGGCGTCCACCGTGTTGTTGAGCAGCATGGCGATGGTCATGGGACCCAGGCCCCCCGGAACCGGCGTGATCCAGCCGGCACGCTGCGCTGCGCCTGCGAATTCGACATCCCCGACGAGCGCGCCGGCGGAGGTGCGGTTGATACCCACGTCGAACACCGCGGCGCCCGGGCGGACCCACTCCCCGGGGATGAAGCCCGCCTTGCCGACCGCGGCGACCAGAACCTCCGCGCGCTCGACCTCCGCGCGCAGGTCGCGCGTTCCGGTGTGGCAAACGGTGACCGTGGCGCGTGCCAGCAGGAGTTCCAGCGCCATGGGCCGGCCGACGATGTTGGATGCGCCCACGACCGTGGCGCGTGCCCCGGTGAGCGGAATCGCGTACTCCCGGGCGAGACGGATGACGCCGAACGGCGTGCAGGGCCGCAGCCGCGGGCGCTTCTGCGCCAGGAGTCCGGTGTTGAGCGGATGAAACCCGTCGACATCCTTGAGCGGGTCGACCGCGTCCATGACGCGATCGGCGTTCACGCCCTGCGGCAACGGCAGCTGCACCAGGATCCCATCGACCCGCTCGTCGCGGTTGAGGGATTCGACCAGCGCCAGGATCTCGGCTTCGCTCGCGCCCGGCGGCAGGTCGTGCGCGAACGACTCGATTCCGGCTTCGACGGAGGAACGGCGCTTGTTCCGTACGTAGACGGTCGAGGCCGGGTGCTCACCCACCTGCACGACCGCCAGTCCCGGCCGCCGGCCGAAGCGCGCGGCGAACTGGGCGGCCCGCTGCGCCACCTCGGCGCGCACCCTGGCGGCGACCCCCTTGCCATCGAGCAGCACCGCACCCGCGGCAGCCGGCGGCGGCGCCGCTCCGGTCTGCCCGGTAGCGGTGCCGGCTTGCTTCGATGAAGCGCTCATCAGTAGCGGTAGTGATCGGGCTTGTATGGGCCGGACTTGTCCACCCCGATGTAGCGCGCCTGTTCGTCGGTGAGCTGTGTGAGCTCGACGGCGAGCTTCTGCAGCTGCAGCCGCGCCACCTTCTCATCGAGGTGCTTGGGCAGCACGTAGACCCCGAGCGGGTAGTTCCCCGTGTGGCTGAACAGCTCCACCTGCGCGATGACCTGGTTGGCGAAGCTCGAGCTCATCACGTAGCTCGGATGGCCCGTGCCGCAGCCGAGGTTCACGAGCCTGCCTTCCGCGAGCAGGATCAGCCGCCGCCCGTCGGGCAGGATCACGTGGTCGACCTGCGGCTTGATGTTCTCCCACGGGTAGCGCTTGAGGCTCGCCACGTCGATCTCGCTGTCGAAATGCCCGATGTTGCACACGATGGCGTTGTGCTTCATGCGTGCGAGGTGCGCGTGCGTGATCACGTGATAGTTGCCGGTCGCGGTGACGAAGATGTCCGCTTTGTCGGCGGCGTACTCCAGGGTGACCACCCGGTAGCCTTCCATGGCCGCCTGCAACGCGCAGATGGGATCGATCTCGGTGATCCACACCTGCGCCGACAGCGCGCGCAGCGCCTGGGCGCAGCCCTTGCCGACATCGCCGTAGCCGCACACCACCGCCACCTTGCCGGCTATCATGACGTCGGTGGCGCGCTTGATGGCATCCACCAGCGACTCGCGGCAGCCGTACAGGTTGTCGAACTTGCTCTTGGTGACCGAATCGTTGACGTTGATGGCGGGGAAGGCGAGCCGGCCCTCCTTCGCCATCTGGTAAAGCCGCTTCACGCCGGTGGTGGTCTCCTCCGTCACGCCCTTGATGTGGCGGATGCGCGTCGAATACCACTTCGG
>Ga0123355_10004610_pt1 | contig 20040 bp, 14 predicted proteins | sample TergutEmb28metaG_3_FD_89872 | JGI IMG/M metagenome (GOLD analysis project Ga0123355, IMG submission 89872) | Embiratermes neotenicus P1 segment gut microbial communities from Petit-Saut dam, French Guiana - Emb289 P1 | ecosystem: Host-associated > Arthropoda: Insects > Digestive system > Gut ...
ACAACCAATGTGGTGATAAAATAGAAAAGTCGCAGGCTCCTGATGATGGATGTATTAATGTCCGAAACATGTTGAGCACAGAAGAAGTGAAATAAAACTTAATAAGTTGTGACATCAAGTTGGACTCTTATTCTTCAACTATCACAATGATGCACGGTCCAATATACATAAGACTTCCAATCTTGTTTCTTCCCTTGATGTGTAGTCATCGAAAAAAATACGTTATCATCTTGTCCGTCATATCAAAGCCGTCTTTCTCAGGTCTGCAATGAGAAGCGCGGTTGGATGCAGAGTTAGGCCTACACTAAATTATATACTGACAAAGCAAACCTTTTCTGTCACACCGCTGGGCCATATAACAAGGCGCCCACTTTAAACGGTTCCCTCGTCATTTCATAATGCGTCTGTAATCACTTGAGTGTTGTGCCCAGCTTCCTGTCGCTGACCCAAAATAAGGACTTGCAAACGAGTTATGAAACATAATCCGTATTGTTACCAATATGTAGGGCAGTGACGGTTGTCAAAGTGATATGCAAGTACCTACTGCGACAGAACTTTTTGATACTATTCGCAACACATTCGTGATGTGTGGGTAAAATTTAATTCACAATGAAATTTTAATTTTATCCTTGCAGTATTTAATCTAATAAACTTATCAAATTTATACCAACACAAAGCACCTACATGCGTACGAGCTGTAAATCGCACCAAAATTATAATGATTGTGTGAGTAATTAGTTCATGTGATATTTAATTTCATAATTCGAATATTATTCCTTGTTTAGAGTTTTAACCTACTACATAGTTTGAATCTACATAACAGGCGCTTCTGCTTGTAAAATTTACACGCCAGTGCAAGTAGCACCATTACGTCACTGGTCCATGTCTTTCTTGTGATCGAACTGTAGACTATAATGTTTTCGGTCTGCCATTCCTCTTAGGGACTTACAACGTGCACAGAGCAGCTAGTGTTATTACCATCATTGAAAACACATTTAGGTGCGTTATATTATCGTGGCTGTTCCCACGGTACGCCTTAATTTTTCTCTCTTTCCAATTTGTTGTTCATTCTCGTGCGGATTGCCAGAGCATGTATTGCCAAAGATTAAGCAACTAATTTTGCACTTGTAATTCTAACTCGGGGAGAATTGCCATTCCTTCCGTTTATGTTCTGAATGTATTTGTGGTCTCGTCTGAGAGCAGGAAGCTGAAGGGATGTTTGGGCGGAAGTGACAGGGGGACAAAGAACCTGCATCGTGAGGAGCTTAATCATTTGTAAACTTGCCATTACACAAATCATAAAACCAAAGAAGGATACAGCACGCTCAAGATAGATGATAAATGTGTATTTTATTTAATTCGAAACTTCTTAGCGGAAGACTTGATATGATATTAGAATGCGTACTAAAGAAATTGTGTGTGAGGATTTGGAATTCATAACAACAGATGATGTTAGGGTCCAGTAGCGGGCTGCTGTCAGCAGTGTTTATTTTTATGTATTGTTTTTTGGTGTGTTACCGTACATCAATCTGCGCCCCTGTAACACCGAGCTCCAGCGCAACACAGAATCCCTACAGCGGTACAGTCCGTGTCACAACCCAAACTACTACAGCAAGACCTCTCTACCATTTAATTTTCCTCTTCTTTGTAAAACGTCCTTAGTTCCAAACTCTGTTTCCCCGTCGTCTTCAAAACGTTCTGCGAACTATTGATCTTATTTTGAAACTTCATTTAAATTTACTTGTAAATGAATACTTTCCCCTCATTTTAATCCCTGTTAAACCTGTAGATGTTATCCTAATACTATTGGCTGCATTCTCTTCATAACTAAAAATTTACTGTGTGTTGTGTAAATAAGTTTCTCTGCCTTTTCGTTTCTGAACCTATGTTCAATAATCCCTTCTCCCACACATAAAGGACACTTTCCTCCTTCGAGGCCTTGTCTAGTCCCTCTTAAATCCCATTTCCTTTTTCAGCCATATTATTCCATTGACTTCATTTCTTCAAGTGCATCAATTTGATTCTCTTTATACCATTTATTTCTCAATTGGCGGCGAGTGTAGTAATAGAGGTAAAGGTAAAGTTCATCCCATGAGATGCCTATAGAGGCACAGAGGAGAGGGGAAGATGTAGCTCCTACCCAATTTGAACCTGGGCGCTAGAGAGGATCAGTGGTCAACGCCACGCCCCGGCCGTTTTACATCGGGAAAGACACAGTAGCCATTGCACAGGAGGCTGGGTTAACTTCGGCGCCGGTCTGGCCGGACACGGAATATCTCGTCCCTACTGAAATTCGATCCCCGGACCGTCCAGCTCGTAGCGAGTTGCCATACCGACTACGCTATGAGCATAGTAATGAACCTACAGATTGTACGAATGGCAGGTTATGTCTTGACTATCTAAGTGACTATCATCATCTTTATATATATATATATTGTGTGTGTGTATATATTTCCAACTATTGATAGTCCACTAAAAGTGGACCTACCAACGCCATTCTTTTGTGACACACTGTGGAAACTTTATCGATTGAACGGAGTTATAAACTTGTCTCCCATCTCTCAGTTTTCTCTAAAACATGCGAGCAATAAAGTGAGTCCCGAGGGGGAGATTGGAGCATCTTACACATTTTGTCACATAAATCCGTCCTCTGTGGTAGGTTCTCCTTCTAACTACACCCCAGACAGGTCATTCTGGCTCACGTTCAGAAGTATCATAATGAAGTTCTAATAGGTCAGACAGTAAGGCGAGTCGAACCATTGGTTTCTGTTTAAGGAAAATAAGATTCCATGTCCAAACACTGACTGGATCACGTCCGTTCGAAAGAGAGTTCTAATACTTAATTGTAAAGAAATTCGGGTTTGTAGACAAAATTATGCATTGGAATTGGCGGAGCACCTTTAGTCCGTTCGAAATGAAAATTCTGTAATTAATCTAACCGCATGTAAAACTTAAATGCAGAACCTACTTCCATGGTGCAATAAAAATTCGTAGAAACATTGCAGTTTTGGATAGTATTAAGGGCCACTTTATAGCAGCCTCTGCCCAAATACCTTTAAACATTTATCGGAGCGTAAAATATGTCGGATAACGAGATAGGAAAGACACGTTATGCAACTTGTACTTGTATGAAGCACACTTCTCCTGTATAATTCCTAGGAAGAATTATTCAGTAGATAGACATTTCTTTTGACGTTCGATTGCAACTCTGTTTCTAGGGCTAGAAGAAAAAACTACCTGCCGCACTTGGTATTTACAGTTACATCTGTACCGGAGGGAGGGTCACCTGTAGAGTTTACGTCAGAAGAAGAGAAACACAGGAAATGTTGATACAGAAACTTTGAAATTAAATACACATTCGTAATACTGGCTATAAGCCGATCCAAGTTGCTGTGCGCTCCAAGGCATAGGTCTGCAGCAACTCGCCTCTTTAGATTGTGCGTTCGAATCCCGCAGAGGGCATGGATGCTTGCCTGTTGTGTGTTGTCAGGGAAAGGTCTCTGCTACGAGCTGATCACTCGTCCAGATGAGCCTTACCTGATGTGGTGCGTCATTGTGTGTGATCTAGAAACCTGAAAACTGAGGAGGTCATGGCCCACGTTGGGCCGCAGTGCCACAAGGAAAAAAATACTGGTAATGAAGTGGTAGTGAATAAGCTTTAGAAAAATGCAAGAATCTTAGCACTGTAGCATCCAGTTTATGACACACAACCGTTTAACACTACATATTTACTTCCCAGTCACAGATGACAGACAGTTTCTGATCGGTGGAATGGGCGTGGAGGACAAAGAGAATGGCCTTCGCGATATCCCTATCCTACTGCAAGTGACTTCCCTCTTGTACGGTTGGATCAAGGGCATGCTTAAATACCAAAGCCATAAGCACAAGATGAACTATAACAAACATTTTCGAGATTTTTGCCGTTGTTTCTCTTGAATTTTAGAGGAAGAGGGCTGATTCTTTGTCTTCCACGTTGCATAAGTGTATGAACATTTTTGGAGCGTATATTGAATACTGACACTCAATGGTAATGTATGGGCTTTGAACTAATGGAAGAATTTTAGTAATACAGCATTGCGTTTAGGAGATAGATGCATTTAACTTTATACATGTGCTTAAAATCACATTTTATCACGTTGTAGGTAATCTAGACGACTTGTACGCCGTTGAGATGCAACGATAAAATTAAAATGTAAATTTCTACTTATGGGTTGAAATCTGTTTTTTCTTCTTCAGGGTAGATAAATATCCACCCTTTTACCTTGAAGAAGGTTGCAGTACGATCCTTCGGATCGTGAGTACCAACCTACCTAACTCTATAGAGTCACATTCCAGGAGAGAGCACCCATCATAATCACCATCTTGAAGGCGTCAAATCTCGTTTATCAATAAGGATGTCAAGAGATACATTTTGGTGTTGAATGGTGGATGCAACTGGCTAAGGTTTGCACCCAGGAGCGTGTTCTAGTATTGAACCTTAGGGCTACATTACCGGGGACTTGCTGCCGCTACCGGACAAAGTTATCCTCCGATCTGCAAGAGAGCGTGCTTCTGTTTCAACAAACCCCTCAGCGCTCCCCGCTGGACACTCAAAACTGCTCGTTGCTGTTACCAAGTAAGATTGTTCTGTGCAAGGCTGTCAGATAGCAAACACATTTCGGTACAAACTCCTCAGAAAACATAAAGTTCTGTTAACTCTGTGCCTGGACACAAAGAGAGACATCACAAACTTCCTGCTGACATGAGTCCGGGCGGGACCCCGTCTAACTTTCTTTATCCTCAAGTTATTTCGTATATGTAGATGAGGGGTGGAATTTGTACACTGTACCAAATAATATTACAATTATTAAATCAAGTACAATAACACGAAGGCCAATATAACAAGTGTGGGAAAAGAAGACATGCGTAATCAACTTTGGTCATACAACTAGAAGAACAGAGATTTCGGGAGTCACTGTTGTAGATAAGATGATATAATTAAAGTTTATCTTGAAGAAACATTTTATGAAATTGTCGACTAAATGAACACGATGATTTTGGGTTTCATAAAGGCAATCAATTTTTCGAGTAACTATTTATTGGCTTCTGAACAGGGACAGCTTTCAGTGGAGTTCGTAAATTAACCCTTGGATTACGGAGCAGAAAAACTTTCTACTTTTACTGTATTGGGTACATTTTTACCATACATTTTAAATCATATTCTCAACATCTTTCTCCCGAAGTTTCATTCCTAGACTCAAAGACAAAAATTGCTTTTATTCAAGTGTTTAATTTCTCACGCAACTATTCAGAGTGAAATACATAATTTTTTAGGACAAGTAAATATAGTTGAGAACAGAAATGTGAATGAAATTTATCTGATTGTTGCTGGACATTTTCACATTTTGTTGGAATTGTCTTGACAATGTGGTTCTTGCACACCCATTCTGAGCACTGTAAATTTTTCCAGACTGTTCTTCTGTCCGTAGCTGTTGGACAATTAGAACGTCTAACAAGCCATCTTCCCCCACCTTTCTTCACAGTTGCAGGGGAAGATGGCTGTTTGCAACGGACATCCCTCGCTCTCGTGGCCCTGAGTATGTCGACGTTTCCACTGTCAGCCATTACGAGTATTTCTCCCAGAGAAAGCAGATACAGATGTCTTCGATGATTCTTCCTTTCTTGCCAATCAGGATATTTCAGCATCCACAGTACACATGCATTTACGCAAACAACATCAATAAAGTTGAGGAGCAGTTTGAAATGCCAGAGCAATTTCGATCTCGTACAAGTGCATTCCCTCAGAAGCTTGTCCTGAACATCAAAACCCACTTTCAGTGACATTATTTTGCATGATGATTTCAGGTTTGTGATCTCTTTCCGCACCCATACACGTGTCGTCATGATGCTGTGATGAGAGGAGGATGACAGTCTTGTTTCTTGCTGGTACATGCGATACCACTATTAGGTCATTGCTAAAACCAAATATAGAAGAATAGACCTGTTTTTGTTTTCCACTGAGAAATAATGCTGGAATTTCAGCCTCGTTCTACCTTAGTTTACCAACCAGCGTCACATTCCTAGTCAAAAGGAGATTTGCTAGTTCGCGACTTGCGAAGAAAGTATCAGCGGTAACACCTCTTCCATTTCCATACATGTGACGGACCATACCTTTGCCAACTCGAATTTCCTGCTTTTTCTCCCTTGTTCCATCAGTGTTGCCAGTGTATACTTCCATGTTGTAGGAATAAAAATTCTTTGCAACAGTAGCAACCCATACTTTGGTCCCATAATTTACCGGTTTTGATTTTATAAATGTGTAGAATGGACATTTATCTCTAAACATTACTAACGGCTCATCAATATTAATTGTTCATATGAAATGTGTTTGTCATTTGAAATCTGCTGATGATGCTTTCAAATACATCTCTGGTTGGATTTAATTTGTCTCTTGATCTGGGTTGATCCCTTTAGTCCTGTCACCGAAAAGAATGACGCGTAGATTTTGAAAAAAAAAAACAAACCCCATTTTTGCACGAAACTTTGTTGTGGTATAGGCAGCATTTATTGTCCACAGATTTCGTACTGTTTCCTATCTTGTCCTTAAAATGCCAGAAACAATCATGAGTCACAACTCTAGCAGTGAGGGTTACCAACAAGTAACTGCAAAATCAGAGCTCATTAGTCAGTCAGGTGTTCTGTAGAGGAGATGGTATGGACATTCTTGTAATTCTTATGTGTTAGATGATTTATATAATACGTTTTGGCAGAACACGTATTTGAGATATTTGTTACTAACGCTGGTACGATATGGTAAAGTTAGATTTGAAAAAAAGCATAACATACTAAAAAAGCAATATATTCTCTGCATATTGATAATTTTGTGTCAAGGTAACTCAAAGAACAAATAAAAGGATTTGTAAGATTGTTCCTATATACCACCAAGAACTGTTCAAGAAAAGACCAAATCAGTAAACTGAGGGTTAAATAGAGCCTAAGAGTGTGGGCCAAAATTGTGTGCTGTGCACGAGACGTGGAAGGAAGAAACGTGAGCTGAACAGGTGGCTTCGCGTTCTGGAGACTTCATTCAGGACGAAAAAGTTTCCATTACCGAATGAACATGAAGCCGGCTATCCCAAAGCGTCTCCATATATTATAGCAAGAAAATAAAATTTATTCCTGGAATGGAAGCTCCTTCGTCTTACTCAATTGACAGAATTTTGAAACATTTCTTTCACTGTCAGCCTCATAATTCATTCATTAAAATAGTCTTAATATTGCCGATTAATTTTCTTCTGGCTCTTCCAAACAGGCAGTTCTTCTGCAACAATACATGAACGCTGTCCGTTAGAAACGCCGGGATTGATATCATTTGAGAACGAAGGTGCCGACGTGATACGTTTCAAAGTGGCAGAAAAACGACAGGTGGTGTTCCGGTAACAAGCCGTGTTGGATGCTTGTATATATCATGTGAATCGAGTGACATTATTTGCCACAAAGACACAACAGTCACTTAGACACTTGTGTGCCATGTGTCTCTGTTCGGGCATTTCCCGCCTCCTGTTAAAAGCAAGATACTAGCGAGTTTTGAGGTTTTCGCAGAGGCTTGAGTGAGGCTTCCATTCTTCTTTGATATGGCGGTGCGTCTGTCGGTATTCGGTGCTGACGTTTTAAGGCAATGTAGTGTCCCCCCATGTTCAAGGGTCGAAATGCCTTGTAGGACATTTCAGAAACTGGAAAAGAGGATAATATTTTGCCTCGAAATGTCGGTAGCACATTTCCCATTCATGGAAAGTCATGTCAGAGAGGAATCGAATGCTCAACAATACACATGTCTTTGGGAATGTCCTGTGGCACAACCGATATCCACACTTCATACTCTTGGTTGTCACTTGTATTAGACCAGGCCAGCTCACTCCGTAGCCCGCAGGCAACATGTTGCAAGAAAAGATACTTGAAATGAGAAAAGGTCTTTAGCCACTTCGCCGGAGAAGCTGAGATAGTAAGCCAAAGTAATTTTAAAACTTACAAACTATTTATTTATGGAGTCTTACATAACATTATTGATGCATTGTGTAAGAATATGCTGAAAATAGTAAAACCATAGCCTAGATTGTGAATTTCATTTCGTATAAAGTTTTACCAGTATTTTATGTTTATGGTTCCGTGCATCGCTGATCCATATTAATAATTGCCAAATTAGATGCAACACAAAACAGTCTATTTATTATTCTGCAAGTTCACTCCACATGTTTCGGGTGTCAACCACACCACCCATCATCAGGAGTACACAAAAGTTGGCTAAGTTGGAGGGAGGTAGCTGCACGAAAAATATGACCAGTACCGGAGGCTGTAGTTATAGTTTTGTGTACTCCTGATGATGGGTGTGGTTGACGCCCGAAACATAAGGAGTGAACTTGCAGAATAATAAATAGACTGCTTTTTGTTGCATCTCGTTGGATAGTTATTAATATTTCACCAGTATATTTTTATATCATAGGATGAGTAGAGAAATACGAGTTTCTGTTTTACATATAATTATACGTACAATTACTCATTTTCCATTCCTTGTATTAAATTACATGTTGCTCGGTGGCAGACCAAATTTTGCCGAATTTGTCGTCACCGCCAGAAGTTTACTATCCTGTATTAGACTCTTAAAATGATTCAACGAAACTTTGTTTATTCACCGTTATTGCACTGTAGACGACGCGTCCTGTGTTACACAGAATGGTTTCGTGATGCATTCAGATGCAAACATGACACATCATGGCACCTTTACGATTTATAGTTACTTTTAACTTTTATTGCTTAGTTTGTTTTGTTTCGTATACTTTGGTTTAAGCTCACGGCAGTATTTCAGAGTAATTTTTGGTCCAAACTCAGGATATATAAACACACATCAAATACTACAAAAACTCTACACGTTGAAGAGTTACGGAAGACGATGAAGTGATATACGATTTATTCTTCGATGCGAAAATTAAAGGTATATCGATATATTGGTTGAAATACAAAACCCAGGGAGGGAAGATTACGGAAGACAGAGGGGCTGGTAAGATGGTCTCTTATATGCCTACACAACCATTAAGCATCACATCTCATCTGTATGAAGCAGCTGGTTAAGTTATGCTCTCGCTGTCACAGCTGTAGTAGCACAAAGCAATCGGTCCGTATCGTAGGACATGTGATTCCGTTCAGTTAACTTTCAAATTGACAATCAAAAAAGAAATACGCCTTTTACAATAACAAGAAATTCGAAAGAAAACTTGTGTTTAAAAAACCATGTTTGACTTAGCGTACCAAATTTGCTAAATTAGCTCTTTAAATATGGTCTTCGTTGGGTAAAAGTTGAATGTCGTCATACTTCGTTCCTTCGTCCACCACGATGATGTGAAAACTCCAGCGAAGCAAGTGTGGCTTCCTGTTTATTCAAATTAAGTTCCCAAAGAATCCATTGTAAGCCACAGTGACGTTAGTATTGGTGGGCCGAATTGTGACGAAAAGGAAGTAAAGATCAGGTTACAATGTGCTTGCAGATTGATATGAATTATATCAAATTAACGTAAAATGAAATAAACAAAGAAGCAGAATAAGGTTGAATAGGTTTTTTATAGTGTATATAACATGGCCTTCATAACAAATTCCGGCACGAAGTTGAGGGAGATGTGTGCAGAACGGCCTCCCTAAGGGTAATCATCGTTAATAACTATACTTTGGTTGCTTCCAATAACACGAACTTAACAACAGTAGTTGCGAGAATTATTGAGCGAAGTCGCAAACTGTTTAATAAATATTTTAGTTTTGTACGCCTGAAATTTGAATATTTCCGAAGCCTTACAAAATGGCCGTTTTATCCAGGCCCGTGGATAAAACGGGCCCCCATATTTTCTGCTAAGGATATGGATCATTTTTAAAAGAATATAATTAATTAATGCAACCAAATAAATTTGACTATATATTTGTCCTACCACACTCTTTAACAGTAGTTATGCATTTCAGATTTTTTTGTAATAATTATAGAAGTAACATAAAAGCCAAACTGGTCTACCATCTTAACAGCCGAAGCGAAGTCAACGGCAAACAGAAGTCACGTGTGATGTCATCTTTGATTAGTGGGTCAACTCCAACACAATCTTCATGTTTTAATTTCGAACACGACATGCAACAAATCCATATGTCACCGTTAGCAGAAATCAGAAAGATTTCTAGGCAGAAAATACATTCTTCATCTTCCTCTTCATTTTTCTTTTCACTTCTGTTTGTTTCATGTATTTTTGATGTGTTATGGATATTTTCCCTGTGAACATGCTTTTTGTTATATTTTATGGTTATTCTAGTATTCTTCAAGTTGTATTTTGACTTGCTTTGGCCCTTCTTCACGTCGTGCCTCCCCATTAGGTCCACGTCTGTCGCTTCCCCAGTCTCTTCTTTTTACTCAGCCATATATCTTTTGTAACGCCTACTTGTTAGAACTGCAGCTATTCCGCCCCAATTTTCACTTTTGGTCGTTTCAACAGAAATCGCAAATGTCTTCATAAGCTGAGAGTAAAGGGTCAGCTTCAGGGCCGTTCTCCCTTATCGCACATTCCAGGAGGAACATGCCTAACATTAACGTAGTCACCTTAGGACATTTTGAAACACCTACCTGTTTTTATCTTACTGTATGCTGTTTATTTCATAACAACTAAACATGTTACAGATGAAAACTGGAAAAATACCATGTACATACCATACTTTAGAGACGTCTCGGAAAGCCGATTATGTCACGCAAAATTCTGTTCCGTAGTACGACCACATCCACTCTCCGTGTTTGACCTCACTACAATAATGCAAGTCAGTAGGCTCAAATCCCGGCTGACTGCAACTCCAGGAAAATAATAACAGAAAATGGCCGTCTTATCCAGGAGGGAATTTGTCCTATACGTTTATAATTTACAAATTTTAATTCGCTTATTTATTAATTGCGTAGCCCTTTGAGAACCCCAAATTTGCGCGAAGACGGTGAATCAGACTTGATTGGCTTTTACCAGTATTGTGTGACCCAGATTCCTTGGTGTCATTTAAAGATGTGCACTGCACTGCACTGCACTGCACCGCACTGCACTGCACTGCACCGCACTGCACTGCACTGCACTCCTATTAATACGAGTCCGCCGACAAAAAAAGCTTGTTTTATTTTTAGGCGCGTTCCCAAAATTGGGAAGTAGTATTACTGGGCGTTTGGCTGGTAATTTGATTCGACTTTTTAGATATTTCTTCAGGGTGCTACCACGGCTCCCTATGCCCAAGCCCCACCGCTTCTTTATTGATCTAAGCCAACCAAAACTAGAGATTGGTAATAACTTAACCCAATTATAAGGAGGGACTTGTACTAACCTAACCCAACCCGACTATAAATATGGATTGGTAGAGTGGAAACGGAATCTGATGGCACACGGTGACGCACGGGAGGAGAAGTGAAGGGGAAAGAGGCGAATGGAGTGGGTAGTCAGCAGTCTGGCACTGTATCGGAACACGTTATATCCAGCATTACTACCACTGATGTGCACACCTCGGCTGCCAGCAGCCGACTGAACTGACACCCCCGCCGATATAAATGGACTCGTCCGTTTCGCTGAAAGAACAAATCTGGTTTCTGCGTGTGTGCCATCACAATCCGTTTTCACTCTACTAACTAAAGTCCATTGACGCAAGGTTAAGTATTTCTTCCACCGCTTTAAAAAAAAAAAAAACTGTAACTTGCCGTAACCTAACTCAATGTAATTTTGGTAGTTATGTAGCACTTTTATCTTTTTGTGACGTAATCCTAATTCAAAATTAGGGGTTGGTACTAATCTAAGTTTTCGGACGATAAGTTCAGCACGTTTACCTGCGCTTAGGTTGAGTACCATGTTTTGTTTACGCCGTGTGGATCGGTCTATCGTTTGCCGTTAGAAGCTTCGCCGCTTCCCTATGACTCCGTAGTGTCTGGTATAAGCTCCATCGCTTTTTGTTAATTTAAGCTCAGATTGAGTACCATATTTTGTTGACTCCTTGTGGATTGGTACCGCTACTGGTTGAGGCTCCACCGCTTCCCAATGCCTCCGTAGAGTCTGGTATAAGCTCCAGCGCTTCTTGTTAACTTAACCCAACTCTCGCTCACGGAACGATATGTTCGTCACCCTAAGGTGAGCTCTGGTTGAGCACCCGTGTTCTGTTTACGTCGTGTGAATCGGTATAGATGGCGTTTGAAAACCTACCGCTTTCGAATGCCTCCGTAATGTCTGGTATAAACTCACTGCTTCTCGATGCAACCGTCTGGATTGTTATCACCACGCTACAAGCTCCACGGCTTCTTTTAATAATATCCCAAAGAGACAATAACAAACTAAAATAAAAAGCAAGGAGTGTGCTGCTGTTGGCATTGGTAATGGGGTTCATTTGAATAATATGTTTGGCGTAGCCAGCTGCATCCAATCCATGCCGTCGTAAGCATTGGTAAGGGTCCAATTTTAATAATATTCCAAAGGAGACAAAAAGTAGCTTATAGATGCCGGACCCCCCGCGACCATGAATAATAATATCCCAAAGAAGACAGATGAGGTTAGTAGGGTAGCCAGCTGTATCCTTACCCCATATGTTAGACGACGACGGGCTAAATAGTGACGTTAAGTGTCCTCCCCCCAAAATATTATAGGATCGTAGGCAGACAGCATAAGATAGGAGGTAAACGATTTCATAGTGTGAAGTAGACACCCCCATAATGCACTTCACAGCAGAATGAAGAATAAAGAACGTGACGTGATTGGACGAGAGGGAAGCGTTATCACTGTTCGGGTCAAGAGGTCGGATATTAATGCATTCGGTTGGATGAGATAGTGTGAGAGAATCTGTGAAATTATTATATATTATGCGCTCAGTTATGTGCCCGCTTTTTTGATGCCGTAAATATTGAGAGGGGGAGGCAAGGTTCTTTGAAATACACAAGGGATACATGGGATGGTGAATGTTATGTGCTGTTGTCAGAAATTTGTTATTCTGCTTGGATATTTGTAATGTTTTCACAGATTTCTTCACCAAAAACAATTAGCATTTTTTGCGTAGTTTCCAGTTGAATTTACCACGACACGCAATTGATCAGTAGGTCCGCATCTCCGCACATTCCGGTAGTCGGAGCTGTATCTTCAACCGGACACCATATCCGTTACGTGCGTTCTGATGAAGAATCGTAGCAGGGGAATTGGACACTCTTTAAGGCTGAGACACTATGAACGTTTAAAACACAATGCATTTGCTCGTATATATATGTATATATATGTTTATATTCATTCATTAGTATTCAGCCTTGAAGGCCGGGCTTGGCAGGAACCAGAGCCCAGACATGTGACCGGTAGGGCTCGGCACACTGCATTCTGGGTAAGTTCTTGCGGGTAGTTTTCCATTGCTTTCCCCCGCCTTTAGACGTTCCCACTTTAGCCGCCAGGTGCCTCCATCCGCAACGATGCGAGAGATCCTAGGAGCGAAAGGTGGAACTGTGGGCGAGAAAGATCCGGTAGTAATTTTGCCTGAAATCCGACTTCCACATAAATTTAGGGATCTTTTACATGCCGCAAATCTACGACATGGGACCGACGGCTTTACTTCCCCTCCGACGGCTTCGGCCGGGTTTGAACCCGCAAACTTGGGTACTAAAGGCCAGCACGCTACCCCTGGACCACCGAAGCCATATGTTTATATATAGATGGATTTATGTGGTGTCAAGACCAAAGGCTTTCTTTATAATGTAGTCGTGAGAAAATAAGTGCCAGTTGTGTATTGTGTATTCTTTCCACCATGTGCATAAGATAAATCCAAAGTGGGAAGGTCGTGTTTGGCTGCACGCTGCATCTCCCATCCCATTCAACAGATATTAAACAAATTCTGAATCTACACTAAACTTGTCTAGTGAATCTAATTTTATCTCACATCCATATAAAAACCTACACAGTGAAATAAGTTACAGCTACACGAAGTGTAATAATTCAGCTGTTCATTAGCATTTAAACAGCAGAATATATAACTGTAAATATTGTAGTTTTTTTAGAGTAAAGGCCCAACACTCACAATAACATGAGGGGCTAAGCATGATGTTCCGGGAAGCTGTTTATCTTCCGGAATGCCTAGATGATTTTTTTTAAATATTTACCAAGTTTCAACGTCAAAACAAAGTTTTAATTGTTGTCCACAAGCAGTCACTCTTACATATTTTGGTGTTGCTGCAATAATTCTTTGTATATAACATTAGGAGAAAATCACTTTTATATTTGGATCATTTCCCATAGAAATGATCTTTACAACTGCACAGTTTTTAAAAATGTTGTGACCGATTTCCTGAAGCACAAGTTCGGTGGCATTTACTTTGATATCTACTTTGTGGCCACAATCTGTGCTGTTGCAAATTATTAATAATCTCTTCTACTCGTAATTTTAATAGTAATTAAGCCTGTAGAGGACATACAAAATGATGCACTGCACTGTCTTACTAAGAAACCAGTAAGCTTTCTGTTGGCTTCCTCCTCTCTTCTTAGTACACATACAGCTGGCTTTATGACTGAATATCTTAGTTCTCTTACTGATTGTTATTATGTGTGTAATTACACTGATAGTACGGCATTGAAAGGCACTTCTGTCAGCACATGTTTCATCCTTGGTAATTAAGTTAGATTTTTTGTCGTAAATCTGTTTTCAGTTTTGTCGTAATTTGCTACATGATAAACACACTGCAGTATATTTACTTTATTACAATATGTTTCCGTCAACACAACTAACATTTAAAGTATAACATTAAAGCTAATATTATACTTTAAATATGCAGATAACACAACGGGATGACTTCGTTCAAACACTGCAATATTTTCTGATTGCACCTTATGGAAATTACACCCTCCTCCTTTTGAGATTATGGGCACTTGAATTTTCAGTAGTTATTCGTAGAAAAAGGTACGAAGATTCCTGTCATTTGCAGTGCCTATCGGTTCCTGCTGACACATACTGTCAGTACATAGCTGCTTACCAGGCATTTCTGACAGCTAATTAAACAACCAATCTTGACTGCGAGTATCGTAGTCATCAAACAGACGTCATCATTTTCAACCTCCATTACGTACAAGGACAGGTAAGCACTTTTCAATATATTGTTTCTTGGCTAACACTTCTCTGTATATGTTTCTGTCTTTTCATTTGAGGCTTCTCTGTCTCTAACTCTTTCTGTCTTCGCAATTGATAGTCTCTGACATTTATCTTTCGAAATTGTTTGCAGATGAATCCACAGAAATTCGTAATACACAATCTCTTGCTATCTTTGCGTTTGAGAGTTCTTTGATATTTATCTTACGAAATTGTTTGCAGATGAATCTTCCACAGAAATTCGTAAACGCAGCATCGACCCAGGCCATTTGAATAAACACAATGGACATCGACAGAAAATATCCAGTTGTCCAGGTCGACAGAATAACTACGAAATTCTGACCGACAGTCTTGCTAAGTAAACGCGACAAACAGTTGAACGTGGTGAAGGTGTTCATGTCACGACGCTACAGCACCGTGTTGTCTGACGAGGACATCCAAAAAATAAACACACAGAGTGTTAAATTAAATCTTGTCTACAAAGGACACTGTAGAATGTCAAACTCTTATGTATTTTGTATAGAAGAGTAACAAAACTTTAGATGTTTTTATTATTGTGTATTGGAAGCAATAAGGTGGATTCTGGGTTTCTTATTCATGCATATTTGACATGAGCAAAAGACTGTGTAACGGTACTTGTGTATTTTTATGTCACCGGATGTACAACAATTCTGGGTGCTGGGATTGAGGTGCGAGCCCCACCGTTACTTCAAATATGTATGTCTCCCTATATCTATGAACTATGTGTTATGCGAATTTATGTTTGTACAGTACAAGCATTGTCGTGCAAGAACAAGATACCCTTGGTGACCTTCCCGCGGCGTTTTTCATTCAAAATGTCCTTCAATTGCACCAGCAGAGATGAGTAATACTCCGCGTTGATAGTTTGGCTTTTTGGAAGATACTCAACGAGGAGGATACTGTCTTGATCCCAAAAAATCGAGGCGAGAACTTTTCCAGCAAATTTTTGCACTCGGAATGTTTTAGGGTGGGTTGAGCCGCTATGCCGCCAATCCATTAATTGTTGCTTTGTCTCCAGGTCATAGTGATATAACCAGGTTTCATCCATGGTCACCAATCGCGACAGGAAATCATTTGGATAGCGCCGAAAAAGTACCAAATTTTCTCAGACAACTGGCACCATTGACGTTTTTGATTCGCGTTCAGGCATTTCGGGACTTCGCGGAGAGCTTCCGCGTGTCCAAATCTTCATGAATGGGTGACCCAACCGGCTCACGTGAGATGACCAGTTGCTCAGCTACTGATTTAGCCGAAATCCGGCGGTCTTCCAAGATTAGTTCGTGAATTTGATCAATAATCTCCAGGGTGGTCACTGTTTTGGGTCGTCCAGGACAAGGTGCATCACAGATGGAAAAAAAAAAACACCACGTTTAAACTGGGCCACCCAGTTTTTGACGGTACCATACGATGGCGCATGTTCCCCTAATGTTTCTCTCAGAATGGCGTGAATTTCCTTCGGCGCCTTGCCTTGCAGGGGGAAAAAAAAAGAACTTGATGACAGCTCGCGTTCGATGTTGAAATCGCGCGCGTCGCCTGACATGCTTCCTTTCAGCCTCTGTAAGAAGAAAAAACTTGCAATTCGGCACATGAACAGAAGTGTAGCTATGGTGGTGTGGTATCCGTCTGCAGGCTGAAGCACTGCTTCAGCCTGCATACGGATACCACACCACCATAGCCACACTGCAACGTAACACCAACACACATCGAACCAGATACAACCCATGAAGTAACTCAATGAATTAGTCGCACGCTCCTGAGGCTGGATGTATTAACATCCGAAACATGTTGAGCAAAGAATAAAGTAATAATAAAACAAGTGGCATCAAGTTTGTCTCTTTTTAGTCAACAATCCGTCATTTCTATTTGTCCGTCTGTCTGTCCATGCACTAAATGAAACTCCTTGCTCGTTCTTTATAGGAGTTGATGAATTTTCAAAGACGGATATTTCATATATGTTTGGCTTCAACAGAGAGAGCGAGAGTTATCTGCTGGAAGATGTTCCTGGGTAGAACTTTGCCTTTTGCACGTCATTATGTGCACCATCTCCTGCAGAAATTTTGAGAAAAGTACCTGTGATTCAGCCACTTGGTACGTTATCACATCGTGGCCGTATGTTCTCCATGTCCACTGCTCAGTTTCTTGGGCGGGAAATGTCTTCACGGTGACATGAATATGAAATCAAGAACCACATTCTGTTAGTCGAATGCGTGGAAAGGAAAATTAGAGCAAGCGGATGCTCTGTGTTCAAATTTATGCACCTAAATTCCTTGTACATGAACATTGTCTATCTAACCCGAGCCAGAGGGGATCTTTCTCGGTAGGCTTTACGTCCTCGATGAAGTAGTGGAACAGTCTGGATCCACCCAGAGGGGTAAAAAGCGTAAATTGAGCTTGGTGGAGCCCTTTTCATAATCCCTAGCTTTATAGTCTTCCGTTGGAAGGTTAGTAGTGAAGGAAAATAGTGCCTTCCTGGACTGTTGCATGTGACGACTGTAATGGGGCATCCCGTCTTCGCTGCTGGAGTGTGGATATCTGGCGTTTCCTCTTCATACCATGCAAGTTCGTTTAATTTTGCTGCACGGTATTTATGCCTGCCTCGTCAAATTTAGACAGCTGGTTGTGAGCATGTTTTTCCCATACACTGCTGGTGAAAATAGGTCATAAAATACATCTGCTACTTCAGGAGTGAACACTGTCGTCCCGGATAAATAGGCCCTGTTTTGTTCTGGGAAACAATTTAGGATTTCGGCTTTAGAATTTTTGGGCCACGTTCTTCCTGCTGCTCCATTGCCTAGCAACAATACTTTTCCTGCAATTTGTTTCGCCAGTTGAAAAGCAAACCGGCCAGTGCAGTTAGCCGAAATATCCTTCTGAACTATTTAAAGAGGAATGTTTGCTGCCCAGCTCAGTATTTACAACTTAACCTATATTTTCCCTGAATAATCAACGTTCTGGAGTCGTCTGTGTTACGCTGCCTACATCTGCCCTTTCACTTGTGCCTTATGGCTTGCACGACAGCTTGCAGATGATATGGGTCCTGCCGTTCCCTCTGGGCATCTGTAATTGAAATTTAGAATTAAAATAAAACAAAGTGGTAATAAATCAAAAGAAATGAGCATCTGTTGCCAAAAGTTTTCTGCATTTGCAGTAAGGAGAAGCCCATATTAGGCGCCCTGCAATCTCACCGTATTAGGAGCACTCTTTTCTAATATTACCTGTGTTTCGTCTAATCAAAAGCGCATTATTTTTAAGAATATGCATGCATGCGATTAAAGCGCATCAAAAGTGGATTGTAATAAAATATTATCTTCTACAACAATCGGCAAACTTTCTAGGATGCTGCAGAACTTCCAACGCATTACAAAAGACAAAGAACGCACTGGCTTGTAGACGGTGGATCCAATAGTGATAAATTTTACGTTTGCAGTTGTTACATATTGTGCTGTAACAGTGTCATACCCCGCCCACAGGTGCAGTAATTCCACGTCAGAAATAACTCGACCTCCCATAGTTGGCGTCTTCCCAATTGTGCGGATTTTCTGCGCGTAATTCTTATTGACGTCACATACAATGGGATGTCTCGAACAAAAATAATATTTTTTCCAGTTATTTTGTATAAAATAAAATAACTAGAAACGTGTCATCTTATTTTGAGGAGTTGTGTAATGTTTAATTCAATCAGAAATTGGACAAAATCCAAGGTACAGCAAGTAGTGAAAGTAGAGTAAGTAGAGTATATGAGGAGTTGAGCATTTTGCATAAAAGGAACTTCTGCACACGTGAAATTGTTAGTGTTGCTGCGTCTATCGGTTGAGCATGTTACATAAGAAGGAACGCCAGGAAACGTGATCTTGTTAGCATGTATGGAGACCAACAATGTAAGTACGTATAATTTTAGCAGTAGAGCGTTTAAGAAATCTGTTATTTATAGGACAGAGAAGGTCGATGGAAGATAATATGAAGACGAATGAGGGACGTATCTCAACATTACAAATCGTACGTAAATATGAACCCAAAGAGAGTAAGGTTTATTTAAATAGAAAACTAGACATCAGTGTTAAGTCCATACAGGTCTGACTTTGCGAGAATTGCTATCAAGCAAGCAAGAGTAGCTGGGAGTCTCTTGGGTACAAGATAAAATATTGGAGATTTAAAAACTCTGCTACTAGACAGTAAACGGAAAGCGGAAACACGTCATAATAATACGCCTGAATTCACGATGCTGGTCGTCATGACAACGGATTCTAACTGCAAGAACCGCGAGAATGCGACGTTAGCGCCACGAAACAGACATCAACAATGTGTACATTTTACACTTGTGGAACCGATATTTTCTAAAACACATATTAATCATACCATTCCGTCAATATCTAGACCTTCTAGGCGGACATTCTGCAAGAAGTATACCAAATACCTCTATAATTCTGAATGCGAGGTAACAGTTCTTCAGAGCGGTGCTGACAAAGATGTTACGGCGCGTCGCCTGGAAAACAGTTACTGATATTCCGCAGGAATGCAGTGCCTCTGAACTGACGGTATCTGTTTTCTAGTCGACATGCCGTGACATCCCGGATGACTTGAATCTTCCATTCGGCGGGCATGTATTGTTTCAAAGAGCAAACCTCCTTAACTTAACGAATCTAATAAAGGTAATGTGAATAAAGATCCAACAGATGCAACAGTATGCAGATATTTATTCACTGCAAAACTACTCTACATGTTTCGGGTGTCACAGCACCCATCATCAGGAGTATTAAAAACTGTACCAGCAGCCTGTACCGGAGGCTGCGGATACAGTTTTTAATACTCCTGATGATGGGTGCTGTGACACCCGAAACATGTAGAGTAGTTTTGCAGTGAATAAATATCTGCATACTGTTGCATCTGTTGGAT
>Ga0123355_10004611_pt1 | contig 20039 bp, 16 predicted proteins | sample TergutEmb28metaG_3_FD_89872 | JGI IMG/M metagenome (GOLD analysis project Ga0123355, IMG submission 89872) | Embiratermes neotenicus P1 segment gut microbial communities from Petit-Saut dam, French Guiana - Emb289 P1 | ecosystem: Host-associated > Arthropoda: Insects > Digestive system > Gut ...
AAGCCGTTTTTATACCAACTGCGATATGACATTAATCCATATTCACACAGCCGCTTTAATGTATGCTTAATACTGTGCTTAACAGGCAAATGTATTTTTTCATGCCCATACAGCGACGCGCTGAATGTACAACCACATGTGTTCAAGCCGCCATCTAAATCTGTTGTAATGCTTGGAAATCGTTCTTGCAGATAGTCAATGACAAACATTGTATATTCGTAAAATGCACTTGGCCCAACATTCAGAGATAGTGTAGTGCCTTTGGTTGCGTTACTTCCATCTTTGTAAATTGACAAAACCATCGTTACACCGCCACGGTCAAATGAATCCTGTATGATTGGTGGTGTGCAAGGATTTTCTATTTCTGTATAATTAATAGGCTCTTCTGGTTTGGGGAAAAGGTCGGGGTCTTCGTTAAATTTGCGTTTTTCGCTTTTGGCGTAAACTTCGCTTCGGAGTTCGCTTGAAAGCAAGTCTGGGTGTTGGCAGTTAATCGTTATATCCATTCGATTTTTATAATCACCTGATAACAATTTGTTTATTAATTCGTCTTTTGTTAGTTTCTTGTGCTTACTGCCGTGATAGTATGCGTATTCTGGTTTTGGAGTGTTAGTAAAAAGCGGTACACCCAAAAAACACTCGGCAAATTCAGCAACTTGTACATTTTCTGGCAAAATTATATCGAAGTCTGTATCTGAGCCATCTATTTCGTACCCATCCCAATATAGGAACATTGTTTTTCCTCTTCCTTATTCGCGGATATGCGATATTATTGTTTTAATGCTGACAGGGAAGTAGTTATTAACATCAACCCCTACGTTAAATGCCCTGTTGCCGAGAATGTTTATTATTCCTAAAATAGAATGCCATGTTGCGACAACCTGTTTTTACAAATTCATAATTATTTTTCAGAATCCACTCGCGTGAAATTATCGTTGTTGATAGTAATTTCCGCGCCCGTCCATGAAAACGGATGGATTGTTACAATGTTATCAGAGGTGGAAAGCCAAATTTCGTTGCCCGTTAGCACGAATGTTCCGCGCACGGTTACGCGAAGCAAAACATTACCGTTGCCAAGGTCTTCAACTTCGGCAACGCCCGCGTAGAACTCGCCTATTTCGGCAAGATGGCTGTATATATACGTTATATCCCCGTCCGCAATATTAGTTTCCGTAATCATTGTAAAAAACTCGCCGTTGAATGAAATGGTTACAAACTCGTCATTATAGGTAAGAGACTGCGTTTTCCAGCTACCACTTAACATAAGCCCTTCGTCTTCAATTGGGTTAGTAATAGCAAAACCGCCGCGCAACGCGAAAAATAAACTACCACCAATCATAAGACCCGCCAGCATAAAAACCCCTATAACAATAGGAATCGTTTGTTTCATAGGAATAACAATATCATTATTTTTTCTCAAAATTATCACCTAACCATACGCTATTTCCCTGTGTTTCATTGCAAATTCCCCCATTGGTCTATTGTAACATATTTTTTTAGAAGTCTATTAAATTTTTCGACATATTCATAGACGACGTGTTATGATTGGTATAGTTGAAACGCCTATAAAACGTAGAGAGGGGAGAAAACGCATGAAGCTTACGATTTTTGTTGCCGTCCTTATAGTTGTGTTCCAAACTATTTATCTTTTCGCGCCGTTTGCCGTTTTGTTTGACTTGTTTCTGCGTCCTATTTTTTTCTTTGCGTTGGCGGCTGTTGTGTTTCAGAAAACTAAATATGATATTGTACCGCTGGGTCCAATTGAAACACAGCGTTCCGATTTTGAAGCAAGACTTCGTTATGTACTCTTTTTGGGTTTTCTTATTTTTGCCGCAGTTTTGTTCTACAACGTAGGCGCGGATATTTGGGAACGCATTTGGATTGTTGGTAGTATGTTTGCGACGGGTGAGTATATTCGGTTTAAACTGGCGCAGGTATCGGGCAGGGATATTCGCGTTGTGATTTTGTTAAGTTTCGCGCTGGGATATGGGTATTTGCTTAATTTACGCGAACTAATCTGGTACGAGGATATTCGCGGATATTTAATTCATGGGGTTTTGCCTGTTGTTTTGCTGGGCGCGCTAACATCTTATTACGCTACAAAAAGCGATTCTGTGCAGGCAGTAAGTTTTTTCAAATTAACCGCATTGTGGGTGACAGGTATTGTTGTAGCGTTTTCGTTGGGGGCGTTTGTGTACTATCCAAAGGTCATGCATTCAGATTCTATGTCCGAATCCCTTGAACGCGGCAGTTTGGTAATTCTACGCCGCATTCCCGAAAACCTACACCTTCGCGAAGGTGATGTAATTCATTTCGCAAGCAGCGACACCCAAATTCTCCACAGAATAGTACAATACGAGTACCGCAATAGCGAACGCCATTTCATCACTCGCGGCGATTCCAACCAAGAAAACGACCCAAACCCCATCACACAAGATGATATAATCGGCATTGCATTAACGCATCTTCCATTTGCGGGTTATCCCAGCATCTTCATTAACGAATTATTCGCTAGGGTGTGATTATTTGAGATACACATATTCCGCAGTGTTTACGCCAGTCCCACCGCACGGGCTAGTAGCCCATTTCCCAGATTTACCATGGTGCAAAACCCAAGGCAAAGATTTAAGCGACGCAATAAGGAAATCAAACGAACTACTTTGCCTGTGCCTATACGACTTAGAAATTCAAGACCTACAACCCCCAATGCCCACCCCACACGAAAAAATCAACGCTCCCATAGAAAGCTACACTTCCCCAATCACGGTAAACACCGAAGTTCTGCACCAAAGGCTTTCCACCAAGCGAATGAAAAAAACAATAGAACTACCAGCATGGTTGATGCAAAAAGCCAACGACTCGCAAATAGACTTAGCAAAACTACTGCAAAAAAGCATACGCCAAGAACTAGGTCTATACAGCGAAGCCAACATACACCACAACGCACCCGAAGAATATCAACCGCCACACAGCGAAAGAAATGCCTTACCATATGTAGCCATCAGCGCGATATTACTGCTACTCGCGCTGATAGGATTATTTTTCTTGCTCCGACATTACGACTTGCTAAACTTCCTTTTCAACTAATCATAACCGCCAAGGGCTAAAATTTAAAACTCCGCAAGGTTCTCTTGCGTTGATATACTATAATGCGTAAGTATCTATTGTAACGACTTTACTGCAAATAGACGCTATTCCCATTAAAGCATTTGATAACTTTACGAATAATTCACTTGGGGTGGTTATGCTTGATGGCGAAAAATGCTAGGGATTGCGGTGTGGCAAAGCCGCTTTTCGCCGATGACCTTCATCGGTCAAGCCCCGAATACGTCTTGAAGCCATGAACAGTTTCTTTGCAATGATACTGTTTTAGCTGAAAAAGTATGAGAAGAACTCACGCTTGATGATTTGGCGCGAGTTCTTTTTTTGTATGCTAGGAAACTGTTCATGGCTTCGAGACGTATGCGTTAGCGTGCCATGCAGGTCATCGGGGAAATACGGCTATGTCGTTTTTTTGTTTCATACGAAAACTCACTATTGATTTTCATATACCGTTCGGTATACAATGAGTTCATGAGCGATAAAAGCGATGTGAAACAGAACATTTTAGAATCTGCCCTTGCGTTATTTTCGGCAAAGGGTTATGAAGGTGTTGCAGTCAGCGAACTCACCACAGCGGCAGGAATTACGAAACCTACGTTGTATTATTATTTTGGCAGTAAGGAGGGGCTTTTTGATACTGTTTGTCGGGAGAACTACAGCCGATTAAACAGGGTGATTGCTGACAGTGCAGTATACAAAGCTAATCCCGAAAATTATCATGAGGACATTAGCAAGGCTTTGCGTAGTTTGGCACATGCTTATTTTTCTTTTGCCTTTGAAAATGAAGCATTCTACCGCCTAACAATGGCGAATCTGTATATGCCTTGTTCTTCTGCGGTGTTTGAAGTGGTGCGCAAGTATCATTTTGACCAATACGAAATCATTGGCAAAATGTTTCAAGATATGGCAAATGTCCACGGTAACTTAATTGGCAAGGATAAAAGACTTGCATGGTCTTTTATCGGGGCAATAAACGCATTTATAGGTTTGGTGTGGGGTGAAGAAATACACAACGAAAATGTAGTCAATGAATTTGTACACCAGTTTATGCACGGAATATATGCGTAAATACAGGCGAGGAAACTCGCCTTATATAAGAACCTGCGGTAGGTATAGAAGGGGATTAATATGAATCAACATTGGTCAGCAGATGCGATATTTTATCACATCTACACGCTATCACTGGCGCAAGCGGATTTTCACAATGACTACTCCGCTCAAAGACATGCATTTTCCGAAATAGAAAAATGGTTGCCACACATTAAAAACTTGGGCTGTAATGCTGTGCTTTTCAGCCCTGTATTAAAGTCTCGCACACATGGTTATGATGTAACGGATTACTGCCAAATTGACAATCGCATTGGCACAAACTCCGAATTTCAAGCCCTTGTCAAGCTGTTCCATGATAACGGTGTTCGTGTAGTGTTGGATAGCGTGTTTAACCATTGTGGGCGTGATTTCTTTGCGTTTCAAGAACTGCAAAGCGGCAACAAAGAATATGCGGATTGGTTTTCGGGCGTAGATTTTAGCAAAACAAGCCCCTTGGGTGATTCTTTCACTTATGATACATGGGCAGGTCATTATGAATTACCAAAATTCAATTTGCGAAATGAATATGTACGGCGTTACTTGCTGGATGCGGCAAAATACTGGATTGATACCTTTGACATTGATGGTATGCGGTTGGATGCCGCAGATGTGCTGGAGTTCAGTTTCATGAGCGAACTTCGTCGCATAACTGCGGCGCAGAAGCCCGATTTCTGGCTTATGGGCGAAGTAGTGCACGGCGATTATGCCAAATGGATAAGCGCAGACTCCCTGCATAGTGTTACAAATTATATCATGTTCAAAAGTCTGTTTTCGAGCCACAACGACAACAACCTTTTTGAACTTGCGTATAATCAACAACATACCGTTCCGTTACAAGGATTGCCACTGTACAACTTCTTGGACAATCACGACCAACCCCGCATTGCAAGCAATGTCCATAATCTTGCATTTTTGGGTACATTACACACATTGCTATTCACCTTGCCTGGCATACCTTCGATTTACTACGGAAGCGAATGGGGCATACAGGGCAAAAAAGAGAACAATTCCGACCAACCGCTACGCCCATATATCAACATTAATAGCCCACCAAACGATGTGCCGTGGCTTGAGGGTTACATTCGCAAATTAGCGAATATACGGCAAGAACATAAGGCGTTAAAACATGGCGGTTATCGGCAAGTTTACCTTGAATACCACAAACCGCTTGTGTTTGAGCGGCGTCATGATGATGAACGTATATTTGTGGCCATCAATATTGGAAACCAACACGAGCATATAAACTTAGCTGAGGAACATCACGGCGGCTTCTTGGATTTACTATCAGGCGGTCGCATAGAGCAACACTCAACAAACTCAATTCATATTGCCCCATACTCATCATTGATAATTAAAGCCGAATAGCGGCACCCGAAAACGCTCATTTCGCGTTTTCGGATGCCGCTCGGCATTCACGGTTTCGAGGTGCGTTTACTATATTTTATCAGCTTCGCGTAGCTTATGAAATTATTGGCTATGCCGCCCCCTATACAACTCGGTATATGCAATATCATTGCCAACCACATCTAGTTGGTATCTGACTTCTACATCACGGTCAACAAACATGGTTAATATTGCACCGTTTGGCAACCACTCTATATAAAACCCATCAGCTCTTGGGCGAAATGCAGAGTCATCAATGGTTGACTGTGTTTGTAAAACAAAAGTATCATTAACGTACAAATAAAGCCTGTGTGGGCCGCGGAATGGTATAATAGTTCCAGTTTGTATTCGCATACCGCTTTCTGTATTAATAGACGTAAACCATAAATCAAGACGCGTGCCGCGCATAGATGCGAATAGCCCTCCTTCAGATGTTTCAACTTCTCTAAGAGGAAGCCGTAAACGAGTAAGCACCATTGTTATATCGCTTTTGCTTATGATAATAGCGTATTGGATTTCATGACGGCGTGTTGCAACTTGACCCTCACCATAAAAGTTCAGCAAAGCCCCGACTTCTGTCCACTCAAAGCTGTAGTTATTGGCAGTTAGTTCCTGTCTGCGATTGTATAGATTTGTTTCGTACATCAATATGTCGTTCACATAAATGTAAATGCTGTGGTCGTAATTGTGTCGTTGAAACGGTAGCGCATACTCAACTCGCACAATATTGCCAGTCGCTGGATTTTCCTGCGTAAACCATAATGCCGCTGGTTGTACCTGCGGTCTAGCAAAAATAATCACTAGCAAAACACCGCCCCACATAATAATAAACAGCAACATGACTATTATGGACATAACCAAAACAAAGCTTTTTTTCATAATCAATCTCTCCAAACATATTCGTTCCATTTTGCATTTGTAATCTCTTTTAGACAATAAAAAATAGCCTTGCAAAATTATAACATAATGCAAGGCTATTTTAAGTTGTCGAACTCCTTGCTAATTCCCGTAAGGTTTAACAGTCGTGATAGTCCCGTCGGTAGCGATTTCAAGTTCGGTGTATTTCAAGTTACGAAGATGCGTAACGCCTTTTGAAAGTTCGCAGTCATGATAGAACAAATACCACTTGCCCTTGAACTCTGTGATGTATGCGTGATTTGTCCAGCCGCTAACAGGTTCTAGCACTCTGCCTTTGTAGGTATATGGGCCTGTTACGCTATCACTTTCTGCGTAGCAGATGTAATGTGTATCACCTGTTGAGTAAATCAAGTAGTATTTTCCGTTGGTGTACTTATACACGCATGAGGCTTCAAAGAAACGCCTTTCTGTGTCGCTTGCTTTTAGTGGCGTGCCGTTTTCATCAAGGATTAGGACTTCTTTTGGCTCGGTTTTGAATGAAAGCATATCGTCGCTTAACACTGCGTAGCGTGGGCCCATTGCTGGCTCGTCGCCTTGTGGGCCGTCTGCGCCAGGGGTGTCACCATTAAACGGAACATGCTTGCCTGTTTTCCATTGTTCAAGCTGTCCACCCCAAAGACCGCCGAAGAATATATATGAAGTATCACCTTCGGTGTAAACGGCAGGGTCTATGCTGAAACTGTTTGGGATATAATTAGGCTCGGGCGTGAATGTCCCATGTGGTTTGTCATTGGTTGCAACACCTAAACGGAAAATACCATCTTTGTCCTGCGCGGGGAAGTAGAAATAATACTTACCATTTTTGTAAGCGGCATCAGCGTCCCACATGCGGCGTGTTGCCCAAGGCACATCTTTGACGTGCAAGAATTGCCCGTGGTCAACAACAGGCGCGCCAACATCGTCCATGGAAAAAGCGTGGTAGTCTTCCATTTTAAAATGGTCGCCCTTGCCGTCATCAAGACCATCGTTTTCAAGGTCGTGCGAGGGGTAGATATAAATTTTTCCCTCGAAAACATGCACCGAAGGGTCAGCAGTGTACATATGCGTCACCAATGGTTTGTTAAACTCAGATTTCATGTGATTCCTCCTTATTTTACCGCAGACGTTCTTTATCCTTTGCGGCCTTATTCGCTTTCCAAACATACAACCCTAATGAAACACCAATTACGCCGTAAACCATGAATGTTCTCATATATTCGCCAGCGTTGCCGTCGTTGAAGAAAAACAAACCAACCGCAGGAGAAACGATAAACATAGCATGGAAAAGCACCAAACCAATCATAGCATTTTTAACGCTTGCCTTAGCGGCAGTCGCGCCACCTACAAGAATCGCGGCAACCGAGAAGAATCCGATATTTCTATGAACAGTGTAAGTGCTAACATGCCCCATATCCTGCAAGAAGATAATCATACCCCAAGCCGCAAGCACTGTAGAAATAATGGTCGCGATAATACGGGTGCGGTCAACATCAATGCCCGAAACGGTTGCGATATGCTTATTCTGTCCGACGCTTCGGCAATCCTGCCCTAGCTTCGTGCGTGTAAAGTAAACGGTAAACAACCCAACCGCAGCAATAACAAGCCCTGTTACCACTGGGACATTGTTAATTCGGCTAATTTCAACAGCAAAGTTTGAAATCCCAGGCAACAAGTCCAGCCTATTAATATCTGGCGTGTTAGCCAAAATATAATACCAATAGTAAATCGTCGCAGAGCTATAAATCGAAAACGCCACAACCGCCCCACAAAGCGCGATTTTCAAGATAAACGCCCAAAGAGGTTCATTTCTAATGGTAAGCAAACCAGGGTTCTTCTTCATAATTATGCGACGGACAACCAAAAATATGAACATAACAACCGAAACAGCGGCAAGCGCGTACACAAACTCCATGCGCCATATATTATTCAAGGCGCGAGCCATGCCGGGTAACGCATCTTGCATACCTCTGCCTGTCATTTCTTCGGCGGGTAATCCCATTTCAAAGGAACTGCGAATACCCATAGGACGCACGCCTTCTGGAACAGGATTCACCATTCTGTGACCCCATCTAACGGGAATAATCGCGCCAACAACAAACAGAATAAAAATCATATAAATGCCCTCGGCAAAGAAGCCGACAACAAGGCTTGCAATCATTTCCTGCCCTTTTGTTTTGTTGTACAGTTTTCCAGTGAGATAACCAAAGAGTATGGCAATTGGCGTTGCAATTGCGAAGCAAAGCAACAGCCCGCCAAGCCCAGGAAACAGCGTATAATTATAACGCACAAAAATAATTGAAAGCACACCAGCAATCGCGCCAACAACTATACCAAAGTTAAGCCCCAACCCCGCCATTACGGGGATAATAAGCGCGAGAACAAGCACACCATTACGGAAAAACCGCACAAGAATATCGTTAGTAAAAGAACTAGGCGTGAAGGTATCTGAAACAACAAATCCCAAAACTACAAAGCCAAGAAAAACAAGCATTACAATGTTATCAAGAAGGAAGGTGCGAATTTTTTCACCATTCCAAATATTGTTATTCGCCATTACTTGCCTCCCTTACTCATTCGTGACAGCGCGTAAAGAATGATTCCGTTTTGAATTGCCATTCTTATTGGGCCTACGATACCTGCACCCGCGCCACCCGCAAGAACCCTAGTGAAAACGGGCAACGCAATTGCCATAAGCCCTTGGAACAAAAACGTACCAATAACAACATTTCGTACATTAGCCTTTTGCCCAGACGCGCCACCAACAACAATACAAGCAACAGCGGGGAACGCCAAAAGCATAGGAAAATCATAAAGCTGAATGAAGCCGAAACCCTGCGCGTAAACAATAACACCTAAAGCGGCAACGGCAGTAGAAATCATATTTGCAATCACTCGGCTTCTGTCAACATTAACGCCCGAAGCCTTTGCGAACTTAGGATTTCTGCCAACAGCAGTTATTCCAAGTCCCATTTTAGAGCGAAAAAACAGCCACATTAGAACGCAAGCCACAACAACAACAATCAATTCACCCGTGCGAATCTCCAGCCCAAAAATTTCAAAGAATAGGAAGTTTGCTAAAATAAACTCGGCACGAAAGTAATCCAATGGTATTTGATGGCGCAAACCATCACCAAGGAAGAAAATCATATTTGGGTGACGGATTGGAATTGAAAGCCACACCAACCCAAAAACGGCGGTAATGGCAAAACCCGTATACGGTGCAATCGCCATTTCAGAGCCTTTAACGGCATTCATAAGCTTGCCGTAAAGAAAACCCGACGCGCTACCAAAAATAATGGCAACCAGCGACGCGACAACGATAAAACCCATGCCCGTAAAGCCAGCCGCCAAAACAAGAACCATAGCAAGAAGCCCATTTACGATTCCAATGGGCAATGCAAAGTTAGGGCCTGTACCCGCCTGAATAGACGGAACATTAGCAAGGGAAAACAAAGCCCATACGCCAAAAAGATGTAAACTATCAGACAGCAATCGGGAAAAAGAAAACCCATTAACCAGCCCAAGAATGAGAATGACCAAATAAAGCGCGCCAACCGCCTTAGTAGAGAATGGAATCTTTTTGAATGCTTTTATAAGGCTAAACCTTTCTTCAACTACAACCTCCGTCATGATTGCACCTCTTCCTCTACGTCTTTAATGCCCGACATCATTAGCCCAAACTTCGTTGGCGAGGCATCGGGTGGCAGAACGCCTACCACTTCGCCTTCGCATATAATGGCTATTCTGTCGCAGATACTGCAAAGTTCGGCAAGTTCGGAGGAAGTCATAATGATTGTCATGCCATTACTGCTAAGTTCCATAAGAAGGTCTAGGATTAGTTTCTTCGCGCCAATGTCAATTCCGCGAGTTGGTTCTGATACGAAAAGGACATTTGGCTTCTGTGTCAACGCTCTTGCGACGCAAACTTTTTGCTGGTTGCCGCCGCTTAATCTACCAGTACGCTGTTTTTCAGATGTACAACGAATATCCAAATCCTTTATCATTTTGCGTGCATGTTCGCGGATTGCCTTTTTGTCGATTAGTCCAGCTTTAAGGAACTCCGAATGAATATTCATGGACGTAAACATTATGTTATGGCGAATGGAATCTTCTATTAGAAGCCCAACTTCTTTTCTGTCCTCGCTTACAAAGGCAACGCCCGCGTCTAGCATTTTTCTTGTTTTGTTAAGTGGCATCGGCTCGCCATTTATAGTTACTTCGCCGCGTGTCTCGTATAATCCCATTATTCCGTTGGCAATGCCAAGTTTGCCCTGCCCCGCAAGCCCACCTATGCCGAAGATTTCGCCCTTACGGACTTCAAATTCTACACCCTTTACGCGTTCGTTTGGCATTGCTACATGCAAATCTTTTACGGAAAGCGCGATTTCGGCATCGGTAAATTTGCGCGTTTCGCAGATTTCCCTTTCGATGCTTACTTTGCGTCCAATCATGTATTCCGCGATTTCTAGGGTGTTTGTGTCCTTAACGTCCTTGGTAATCACCAATTCGCCATCACGCAAAATTGTCACCCTGTCTGCAACGGCGGTGATTTCGCCCAAACGGTGACTTATGAATACAATTGAAATTCCACGCGCCGCAAGATTTTTCATTGCTTGCAAGAGACTATCCGCTTCCGATTCTGTAAGAACAGCGGTAGGCTCGTCAAGCACCAGCAGTTTCAATCCCGTTTTGTCAATTTCGCGGGCTATCTCAACAAATTGCATATATCCAATCGGCAAACCCTGAACCAACGTGAACTCTTCAATATTCATTTCCAGCTTGTCCAATGCCGCCCTAGCGTCCTTGTTCATCTGTTTGAAGTCCAGCGTTTTCATTCGCTTACCGAATAATCGCGAAGTAATTGTATTAAGAAGACTTTTCTTTTCAATTTCCCTGTTAAGCTTAATATTTTCGGCAATTGTGAAGCCAGGAATCAGCATAAACTCTTGGTGAACCATGCCAATACCAGCCGCCATTGCATCAAACGGGGACATAATATCAAGCTTCTGCCCCTCCAGTTCAATAGAACCCTCAAAACCGCCCGTAGAGTGAATCACGGGCATTCCAAAAAGGATATTCATAAGCGTAGACTTACCCGCGCCATTTTCACCAATAAGCGCGTGAATCTCGCCGGCCCGAATATCAAAACTAACATCTTTCAAAACTTGATTTTCCAAATAACTCTTAGAGACGCTTTTAAACTCCAGCAAATTACGGCTCATACTTGCCTCCGCTGTTTTTTTTGTTTAGTGCTAATTTAAGACCTTGGGGACGCTGTCCCCAATCCCCTGCAAGGGGGCACAGCCCCCTTGACCCCTTCTTTTTGCGGCTTTATAGCTTCGCTAGATTTGCACTCATGTTTAGGCGCAAATAATAAAGTTTTTGGAAGGGGGTGTGGGGGAAACCTTTGTTCACAAAGGTTTCCCCCACGGTCTTCATCTTTTAGTATACGAGATATGGCATTAGGATTACGTACATTGTTGAGAATACGTCGTCTCCTATGCGTAGTTGTGATAGTTGTGGGTATAGGCGTTCGCCTAGTACGTCTTCTGCGTAGTCGCCGAATAGACGGAGGAGAACATCTGAGTCTACCGCGCCTACTTCTTGTGATACGTTTCCGTTTAACCATTCTACTGCGTACATGAAACCTACTGTTGTGTACGCCATGCTTCCAGGTAATGCCCAGTTTGAAAGTCTGCCTGCCATTTCGGCTTCGTTGATGGCAACGCGGGTTAGGTCAACTATTTCGCTGATTGTGAATAAGCCAGCGGCTTCTTCGCCAACAGCGGCTAGACCTAGAGCTTGTGGGAATGCGTGGAATGGAGATGGGCAACAAGGTTGAACATACATTGCGCCGTGTTCAAGAACTTGTTGTAGTAGTGGAATTTGCTGACCGCAGTTTGTTGAGAAGAATACTGTGTTTACGCCGATAGCTTCAACTTGTCTGCCAACATCTTGAGAAATGAAAAGTTGGCTTGCCGCCATTCCGCCTTCTTCCATTGGGTCTGGAGATGGGAGGTCATGGAAGGGGATTCCTGCTGCTTCTGCTGCCGCTGCCATACCATCACGACGCGCCGCAAGCATTGGAATTGCCATGTGTCTTGGGAAAGAGTAGTGGGCGATTGCTTCTGCGCCCATTGCGATTGCTTGCTCTACAAGTAGTGCGCCCACTTCTGGGTTGTTTACGTCAAGAGAAAGGTCAACTCTTGCGTAGATGTCGCGTGGGTCTTCTGCCGCAGATGCTACTACTATAAAGATGTCATCGCCGCGAATTTCGCGAACCGCGTCAATAGCCGCATTTGTGTTTACAACAGCTTGGTTGATTATGATTGCGCCAACATCAAGGTCTGCCGCAATTTCTGTCATAATTGTAATCATCATTTCTGGCTCGGTTGCGAAGTATACTGGCCATGTTCTGTGGATAACTCTGTCTGCACCGAATCTTTCCACTAATGCTTCTGCACTGCGGAACTCTTCCTCGTTTTGGTCAATCGTGTTTGTGATTAACGCGATTATTCCTGGGAAGGGTGCGTCGTCGTCTGTTATTACTGGTGCTGGTGGTTGCGCTTCGTCGCCGTTACCAGTTGCTGGTGGTTGCTGTACTACGTTGTTGTCCGCAGGTGGTGTGTCCACTGGAGGAGGCGTAGCAGGAGTGTCTGCACATGCCGCTATTACAAACATCATGCACAGTACAATTACGATACCAAGTAACTTTTTCATTCTTGAATCACTCTTTCCATCAAAATAGGATTTTTACATTTTAGTCTTCGCGAAACAATGCTCGCTTATACTAATATGTAATTCCAGTTATTGTACACGGTCGTTTTTATATAGTCAAGATATTGTCAAGCAAAACGCGCAAGCAATTGAATCTTTTCAAAGAGTATGGGTAGGATTTGAGGAAAACGCATTTTGTCTGGGATTGTGTCGAATAGCCTTGTTTCGGTCATCTCGAAATTGGGCATTTTGCCTAGTTCGTGGATTTTTGCTAGAAAAACTTGTCCGTTTGCGTAGCGTGTGGGTAGGTGTACGGCGTAATCGAATACGGGTTCTATGTCGAATTTTATCGCGCCTGTTTCCTCGAATAATTCGCGCTTTGCGGCTTCTTGTATTGTTTCGCTTGTTTCTATGTGTCCTCCTGCTGTTTCGTATACGTCGCGGTTTTTGTGTCTGCAATACAACCACTTGCCGTGGTATTGTGCGAAAATTACTGTGTATTTATAGGCTTTTAGCTCGCCTAGTGACGCGGTGCGTACTAGGCAGTTTTCGTAATTCGGCGGCTGGTTTGGATTGAACAAGTCGATTTTTTCCATTCCTACGCAACCTGTTTCGCTGAACTCCATTTTTATTACATAGGGCATTGGCATTGCAAGCCAGTCGCTTACGCCGTATGTAACGTCGTAATATCGAATCATTGATGATAACGCCGTGCCGTGCGTTCCTATTGCGATGGTTTTTCCGCGATATAAAGTGAGTACACTTTCCAATGCACGAATATTGCGTTCCTGCGTTTCCGCTATAGATTCGCCGCCTTCCAGCTTGTATGAAATATCGTCCCATTGTTTATGTGCAAAGGATATAAAATCGTCTATCCATTTTTTTGACGATACTTTTCTTTCGCGAAAATCATCTATGATGTCGATTGGTAATCCTGCTGTTTCTGCAAAATTTTTAACCGTATCAACAGCCCGCTTGAACGGGCTTGATAACACTACATCTACACCCTTGTCGCGCAGAAATTCCGTTACTAACGCACAATCTGCCAAACCTTTCTCGGTCAACGGATAAGTTGCGTCCTCGCCCACGGTGCGGTTTGGTTCTGCGTGACGCACAAAATATACTGTAGTCAAATTAATCACTCCTTCATAAATACTCTAGCACTATTTTGTGATTCAGACAAACGGGTTTTGCACACGTATAGATAACAAAGGAGGTCTGCCCAATGACAGACAAGGAACTTTACAAAAAGGCAAAAAAAAGAGTAGAAGCAAAACGCGGCGTAATGATTCACGTAGGTATTTATGTAGCCGTATGCATTTTTCTGGTATTGCTACACCTCGCAACGGATAGAGGCGGCTACTTCTGGCCAATTTGGCCAATCATGGGTTGGGGTTTAGGCGTAGCAATTCATGCCGTATCGGTATTCTTTTCAATGTTCAACTTCGACAGTGCTGTAGAAAAAGAATACCACAAAATAAAACAAGAAAGTGGAGAAGTACACAGCTTCGATATTCCCCATGAGAATTGATTAAAACTGCGAGAGGAAACAATAAAATGCCCACAAAACCTATATTAATTGGTTTTGCGGGCATTTTTATTCAAAAATCGCTATACAAAAAACACAAAGCCAAAACTTGTCACAATCTGTTAAAAAATACCGCGAAAAACAAAAAGGAAATTGTTTACAAATTCCAACATGTGATATACAATACGGGAAAATGCTTGAGGAGTGGATGTTTTGGATTTTAAGAAAAAAGCAAAAGAATTAGTTGCGCAGATGACGTTAGAGGAAAAAGTTGGTCAAATGTTGCACTATGCAAGTGCAATCGAGCGACTTAATATACCAAGTTACAACTGGTGGAACGAGGCCTTGCACGGGGTTGCGCGTGCAGGAACAGCAACAATGTTTCCGCAAGCCATAGCGATGGCGGCAACATTTGACAAGGATTTGCTAAAACAAGTTGCAGACTGCACCGCTACCGAAGGCCGCGCCAAGTATCATGCATTCCAAAAAGAAGGCGACCACGATATTTATAAAGGGTTATCTTTTTGGTCGCCGAATATCAACATATTTCGCGACCCGCGTTGGGGGCGCGGGCATGAAACATACGGCGAAGACCCATATCTTACAGCGGAATTGGGCGTTGCGTTTATCCAAGGGATTCAAGGCGACGACCCAAATTCATTGAAGGCGATTGCTTGCGCAAAGCATTACGCTGTTCATAGCGGGCCAGAAGGGGACAGGCATTCATTTGATGCCATTTGCGACCCTTACGACCTTTGGAATACTTATTTACCGCAGTTTGAAGCGGCGGTTTACGCTGGCGTTGAATCCGTAATGGGTGCGTATAACAGGCTTCTTGGCGAGCCTTGCTGTGGTTCGCAGCTTCTTCTTGTGGATATTCTGCGCGGAAAATGGAATTTTGATGGGCATGTGGTGTCCGATTGCTGGGCTATTGAGGATTTCCATAAGCATCACAAAGTAACCGAAGGCCCTGTGGATTCTGTTACGCTTGCCGTTCAAAAAGGTTGCGACCTCTGCTGTGGCGACGTTATGGTTATGGCTGTAGAGGCCGTTAATTCGGGCAAACTCGCCATTGAAGACATCGACCGTTCTGTGGAACGCCTAATGGTTTCCCGCATGAAACTTGGTTTGTTGGGCGCGAAACCAAATAAAAAATACACAAGCATTCCGTATGAAGTTCTTGACTGCGACGAGCATCACCAGTTGAATCTGGACGTTACCCGTCGCTCTCCCATTTTGCTGAAAAATGATGGCGTGCTTCCGTTGGACTTTAAAGCACTCAAAAAAATCGCAGTAATAGGCCCTAACGCAGACAGTCGCCGCGCACTCGAAGCCAACTACAACGGTACTGCGAGCCGCTATGTAACAGTTCTTGAAGGCATTCGCGAAATAGCCGCAAAAGCTGGCACACAGGTGCTATACTCCGAAGGCTGCCACCTATTCAAACCAAAAACCTCCATACTGCCACAAGAAGATAACCGCATTTCCGAAGCAATGATTGCCACCCGCGAAAGTGATGCCGCCATAGTAGTTCTAGGGCTTGACGCAGACATAGAAGGCGAAGAAGGCGACACAGGCAACGAATTTGCAAGTGGCGACAAAATCGACCTAAACCTAGTAGGTCGCCAACAGCATCTACTAGAAAAAGTTGTGGAAGCCGCAGGCAAAAAGCCCGTAATCCTAGTAATGATTACAGGTTCTGCAATGGCAATCAACTACGCCGACGAGCATTGCAGCGGCATAATTCAAGCCTTTTACCCTGGTGCGTTAGGTGGACAAGCCATAGCTGAAATTATCGCGGGCAAAGTGAATCCATCTGGAAAACTCCCCGTGACATTCTACCGCTCTTCCGACGACCTCCCCGAGTTCTGGAACTACTCCATGGAAAACCGCACCTATCGCTATTTCAAAGGCGAAGCCCTATATCCTTTCGGCTTCGGACTATCCTACACGAAATTCTCTATAGAAAACGCACTAGACGTAAAAATCTCACCAAAATCAATGACCGTAGCCTGCAAAATCAAAAACGTAGGCGGCAAGGCAGGTCGCGAAGTAGTGCAAGTATATGTAGAATCACCCAACCAAAAAGAAAACTATCGTCTAGTGGGCTTCGCGCCAATACAACTAGCCGCAAACAAATCCAAAAAAGTAACCATCAATCTATCCCCCGACACATTCAAACGCCGCGACTGGAAGGGCGATTTATTTACCCTAGACGGCGAACACACTCTACACGTAGGTTTTAGCCAGCCAGACAAGCGTAGCGTGGCATTATGCGGAGTAGAAACAATTTCCGTTGAAGTTGAAATTAACGCATAAAGATTAACGATTTAAGATTTAAAACCGTGGGGGAAACTTTTGTGACACAAAAGTTCCCCCCACGGTTTTTTATAGTCTAGAAAACTGTTCATGGCTTCGTGATTTATGCATTAGTTTGCAGTGCATGTCAGCGTGAAATTTTGAAAAAATTCCCCTGCTTATGCCCTTGAATTTTTCATTCAAACCTGTTATGTTTACGGTACTAGGGGTTTCGTGTTTACATAGGCAAATGGTTAAGGCGCAGCCTCCTAAAAATGTGAAGATGCAAGGATTGCTGGCGTATCTTTGTAATTCATGGGGTTTTAAATTTTATAGCGATTTCGTTTGAAATTGGGCTTCGTCTGTCGTCAATTCTGCGTAGAAACGTTCGCAGAATTGACTCGTCCTTAGCCCATTTCAAATTGAAACGCCTATATAAAGGAGCAGTGAGCCATGATAAGAAACATGAAAATCCGAGGAAAACTGTTTTTAGGTTTTTTCCTGCTGTTGGCCGTTACCGTTTTTATTGCGGTTTTTGGCGCGTTTCAAATTGCTTCTGTAAGCGGAGCATATGAACATGCAATGAATTATCCTCTTGTGCGCCGCAGTATCTTGTCACGAATGGAAGTGGCAATGATGGACGCACGGCGAACAATGAATCGTGCTTCCATGCACGCTTCTGATGTTTACGGCGATGGTTCAAACGAAGCCGCAAATGCGGCATATAGAGACATCGGCATCACTAACCAAGAAACCCTTATTATCGCTCTTAGGGCTGAATTGTTGAATTATCTTGCAGACTACAGGGCGAGTTTAGCCTCAGACAATCACATTTCTGACCAAGCGAGAGCAGAGGTAACACCCCTACTTGATGGTCTTGAAGAGTCGATGATGCACTATATTGACTACTATATCCTTGACCGCATCATGACTGCCGCTAGGGCTGGCGACACCGCAACCGCTGTATCAGTTACAACTGCCGCTGGCGGTGCTGGTGGAACAGTGCCAGTTATTTACTATTATTTTGATGAAATTCGCGCAATTATTAACAGCGGTATGACTACAACAGAAGCAGACCTGCGACGCACAACCAACACAACATTTTTCTCAATGCTAATTCTTGCGGCTATTAGTGTGGTGCTTGGTGCGGCAATCGCGCTTATTATTTCCAGCATGGTTTCCAAGCCTATTACCGAAGTTGCAAAAGTTGTAAGCAGTGTTTCTAATGGTGACTTCAATATCAATTTCCGCAACAATAACTCAACTGACGAAGTTGGCGTTATGACACAAGATGTTTACAATCTTGTTGGCGTAGTGCGGGGCATGGTAGACGATATTTCCAATTTTGCCCACGAAGTAGACGTGAATGGTGATATTGAATACCGCGTAGACCCAAGCAAATACAAGGGCGGTTACAGGGATATGATAATATCGCTAAACTCGCTTTCGGGTAACTTTGCGCGCGATTTAATGACAATTCTTGAAGTGTTGAACAATGTCAACAAAGGCGATTTTACGGCTGAACTTAAAAAGTTACCAGGCAAAAAAGTCGTTTTGAACAATACTGTAGATGAACTTATTGCTAATCTAAATTCAGTAAGTTCAGAAGTTAGTGCCATGATTGAAGCGGTTGCGGTTAAAGGTGACTTGAATTTCACAATTAACACAGACAAATACAATGGTGACTGGCAAAAAATTATGCACGGGCTTAACGATATAGCCGTAGCCGTACAAATTCCCCTTCAAACTATCAAAATGTCTCTTGACACAATGAGGGCTGGCGATTTCAATTTAGCCGAACTTGACAAAAGGATTGCAGCACGCGGCCTTGAATCAGACTCTGAAAAGTACTATGGTGATTTTAAAGCCGTTATAATTGCGATAGATGCCACCATGACCGACATACATTCCTATATCAATGAACTGGAACAAGTACTGGCAAAAATGGCAGACGGCGACTTGCGTAATGAAATTAAGCGCGAGTATGTTGGCTCGTTTGATGCAATCAAACGCTCTGTGAATAATATCAACCGCACTTTGCATCAAACAATGACGGAAATTTCAGTTGCCGCCGACCAAGTTCTATCGGGCGCAAACCAAATTTCCACCAGTGCGACAGACCTTGCAAGCGGCGCACAGCAACAAGCAAGTTCGGTACAAGAACTTAACGCCTCAATAGACATTATTAACCAACAGACTGGGAAAAATGCAGAAAGTGCATTCATCGCAAATGAGCTTTCCAACAAGTCTTCCGCTGACGCTCAAGAGGGCAATAGTGCTATGAAGCAAACAGTGGAAGCAATGTCGCAGATTAAAGAATCATCTAACAATATATCCAAAATTATCAAAACGATTCAGGATATTGCGTTCCAAACAAATCTGCTCGCGCTTAACGCATCAGTTGAAGCGGCAAGGGCTGGCGAACATGGTAAAGGCTTCGCTGTTGTAGCAGATGAAGTTCGCACTCTTGCGGGGCGTAGCCAAGATGCCGCAAACGAAACAACAACTTTAATTCAAGATTCAATCAATCGTGTAGAATCTGGCTCTAGTATTGCGGAAACCACATCTAAGTCCTTAGATGCGATTGTAGCAAGTTCCAGCGAAGTTTCAGATATTATCGAGAGCATTTCCACCGCTTCAAAAGAACAGGCGGAGGCAGTTGGGCAAATTAGTGTTGGACTGGAACAAATATCAAGCGTTACACAAAGCAATTCGGCAGTTTCCGAAGAAACAGCGGCGGCGGCGCAGGAACTTAACTCGCAAGCAGAAATGCTTAGGCAGTTGGTCGCATATTTCAAATTGTAGCGGCACAGGCGGCACAGCCGCTTTTCGCCGATGACATGCATTAGCAAGCTATGCATACGGCTCGAAGCCATAAACCGTTTTGTAGGCAAGCAAAAAGCCTAACAAAATTTTCACTCTTGTTGGGCTTTTTGTTTTGTGGCTGTTTATGACGCGTCTTCTTTATCCCATTTGTCGTGGCGTTCTTTTAGTTTTTGCAGTTGTTTATCTTTTTTCGCATTTA
>Ga0123355_10004612_pt1 | contig 20038 bp, 14 predicted proteins | sample TergutEmb28metaG_3_FD_89872 | JGI IMG/M metagenome (GOLD analysis project Ga0123355, IMG submission 89872) | Embiratermes neotenicus P1 segment gut microbial communities from Petit-Saut dam, French Guiana - Emb289 P1 | ecosystem: Host-associated > Arthropoda: Insects > Digestive system > Gut ...
AAAAAAAAAAAAAAAAAAAAAAAAAAAAAAAAAAAAAAAAAAAAAAAAAAAAAAAACTCTAACTTTATCCACAATTACGACTAATGGCCGATCAACGAAGCTTTGAACCCAAGATTTCTATCAACCCTATAGGATTTTGATGATGGTGTATAACATACAGATAGAATGTTCTTATTTTGGACTTCGCCCATCGTGTAACAGACATATAAACACTAAAATTCTACGTTTCTGGAGGCGGCTCTCTTTTCATCTTCAGCAAAGAAACCCCTAACCTATTTGACTCCTTAGATCAAGCTATTCTCGGTCACTGGGTACAACTGAAACACTCGCAAGTATAGGTAAGCTCCTAAGAACATAAGTGGTCGGCGGGATTAGGTGTTCCTTGCCTGAAGACGGAAGCAGATCCGGCTTCCGAAACTTAGTGTTCTAGTGTTTATGTATCTGTTACGCGATGGACAATGTCCAAGAGAAGAAGACTGCTTCTCCATGATTTCTCTGTTTATACAAGAAACGCAGCTTTAAAGCCAAAGAAAAAGTTGCCAACGCCAACCAAAGCACGGAAATATCTCACTTGAAGCTGACTGTTGCCATCTTTGATTTCTGGTCCTACCTGCCACCAATGACCTACATTCATACACAATTCGCATACTTGATCAGCGATAAAATCTATCTGCTTAACGTTACTTGCCATTCTGAAGGCGAAAACAAAAGGATAGTCTGTTTTGTGATGTGAGGCCGAGTAGTGTCTCCTGAAACTCAACTACGTTCTGGGCAAAAGGATGTAATACCACGGGAGTTTCTTCTACCCCATGTATTAATTTTTACACACCTTACTCCCCTGCCCTGATAATGGAGGCAGCATGTTTCTGTAAACTTGTAAAAGACTAAGATCTCAGAATCATGAGGGAACTGTGAGGAGAATATTGCTCGTATAAACACAAGTCTTCAGGATGGTATATTTTGCGTCGTTTTGAATTTAAACTGTTTATTGAAATTAAGTCCATGCAAAAAAAAACTGTTGTTTTCAAATGTATTTCAGCTGCTATAAAATATTACTGCAGGAAACACATATTCATTGATTATGTCGATAATTCCCAGTACTGAACAATACTAATGGTATCGATTCACATTACTTTAATTAGTGTCGATTTTTTGTTAAGTTTCCTGGAAAGTGGGAGGTTATTGATCACGAAACTTTCAGGACGAATTAAAGTACATTAACGTAATTAGCATTTAATTACAAATAAAACCACGCGTATATACTTACCCATTACGAAATTATTCGTCTGTCATAAGGAAACATAAACATCGATGTAATCATACTATATAAGACAGTTTTATTTGGGAATTATTTCACTTCAAAATGACTCACTATAGTTATCCAGCTGAAATTGGAATCCAATGAAAGTGTGTGTGTGTGCGTGTGTGTGTGTGTGTGTGTGTTATTTACCAGTACAATATAACATACAACATAAAAAAGATTAGGTGATGGGGATGGTCTCCGTCGAACCCGAGGACTGTTTAACAACTGGTGGACAAATTCTTGGAAATTGTTCATGCTTTTTTGTCTGTTTCAGATACTGCTTGCCTGATAATTTGCTGAATTTCGTCCTCTGTGTGTTTGTGTGCACGTGTGTGTGGATTGTTCTTATATGTATTGTGTTTCAAACTTCCCCACAGAAAAGTCACAGGTTTTCCGATATTTAAACAAGCAAACAATAAAGAATGACTGATTATTCTGTCTTAAAAATGTTACGTATGTTGACTATTCGCATATTAGCGCTGTGAGCGGTGCATCGTCTTGCTGTAACAAAATGCTACTACCCTTCTCGCCACTTAATTATTCTAAATAATGCGATAATTTTTCCAGTCTACCGTTCTGAACTTACTACTTCGAAAAATATGGACTTAGACCTAGAAATTAAAACCCAGAAGAAAAGAAGAGTACAAATATATGTGTGTGGCAAATAATATAGAATTTTAAGATTAAGTGTTCGTTAACAATGTAGAAATTAGGACTGTCAAAAGACATGTAAACTGCAGAAGAAATGTTGTTAGCAGGCACGTCAATGTTCTGTAAAGTGACTCAGGAAACTATTATTATTATTATTATTATTATTATTGTAATCTGTTCCTTTTTGGGTAATTCCCCGGCGTCTGAGTTCTAAATGCCGACGTTTCGGAACTCACTGTCGGTTCCATCTTCATAGGCAGGTGAATGAAGTATGTCAGTGGATGGATTATGTGGGGTATTTATACCGGGTTGGGTTGTAGCGGGGAAGTGGCAGAGCCAATAGGAAGTACTACTTCCTATTGGCTCTGCCACTTCCCCGCTTCAACCCAACCCGGTATAAATACCCCACATAATCCATCCACTGACATACTTCATTCACCTGCCTATGAAGATGGAACCGACAGTGAGTTCCGAATAGGAAGTAGTACTTACTATTGGCTCTGCCACTTCCCCGCTCGAACCCAACCAGGTATAAATATCCCACACAATCCATCCACTGACATACTTCATTCACCTGCCTATGAAGATGAAACCGACAGTGAGTTCCGAAACGTCGGCAATTAGAACTCAGACGCCGGGGAATTACCCAAAAAGAAACAAATTACATTTAGAACACGGCGAAAGCTTAAAAACAAGAGTATTATAATTATTATTCATGAAAATAATACAGATCTCTTTATTGTTGTCGCACATATAGCACACTTAACACAAAATTTAATGTCACATGATGACAGCACATTTATTAGCCCGGGATTGTCTACCGAACAATATCTCGTGCTTTGTATATCTATGTGGTTGTCTAGTTGAGGATGGTCACCTCCAAGACACAACGTTTTACAGAACTAGTTACAAAAACGTTAACCTGGCAGTACAGTACGCCCACTGGATTTTATGTAGCACTTTTATAGTTTTCAACGAAACAGTTTTTATCTGCGTGTACAAAAGAATTTGGCCACCGATTTCACATTATAACGGTATTCAGATTTTTCGAGGTCCAGTGTGTTCTAATGTTCCTTCTGAAGTTTAGTGTCGTGTTTGCTGTAGCTTATTCATTAAGAACGAACCTGTTGTCGACGTTTGTTCACCAAACGATGTGTTGTTGATTTCGAAGGCACTGAGAAGCCGGAAGGAATTCTAAATTTGTCGCGAAACTCTTATGTCTTCCTTGTGTAGGTCTCCATAATGCCAGTCGTCTGTAATACATTGTAGTTTATAATTACAAATAAAAAAAACAATTTTCGGTAAATAAACAGACTTTTTTCACATTGTAGTATACAAACGACAAGCAAAAGATAATCTATGCAGGTTACACACGTAATATGAAACTCGACTGTGTAAACGCCACTGAGATGTACCGTGCCCTTAGCACTGCTATAAGTGTCCGGCGGCCTAAGATGCATGCTACATGCTGAGACCGATAAGTTTCACGCTTGCTTGGCTTCAACTTTCAAATTAATTCCCTCTACATTTTCAACACATTTTAATTACGGGCTATTTAAACAATGACTTTGGCAGTTACATCATGTAGCCCTCAGCAAATGAAATCGCGGCAGTGTACTGAAAAGGTGTTACGGTTTGTAATATTGTATTACTTTTACCTTCTAAACAATCAACTTTTTAATGTACAGTATACTGTGCAGTGTGCATTGTGTCACCGTCATTAAATTATAAGTCCTCTATTTTGCCCAGATACTGTACTGGTGAGTGTTGTTCTTAGAATACACATGTACCACTTCGCTAAGTATCATTAACTGATTGATTCTGGTAACTGGGACATGCAATTTTGACTGCGCAATAATGTATGTCCATATTATTTGTAAATTTGTGATGTTTTTAGTATTGCCATGGTTCAGACGCACAGTAGCTGCCCTTGCACCGCGGTGGGATGGGTTCTATGTCGGGCCAGTCCAGCAATTTCTGGTGTACTGGGACACACTTTTTCATGAGTACTTCGGTTTTGCACCGCCAGTGTCATTCCATTAAGGTTCCACACTAATCTTCATTATCAAAGTCACAATAGAAGAATAAAACGGCGAAGCCTGTTAACCGGCCAAGTAATTATGCTCCTTCGGAAATCGGGATAGGCCAAGAAGGAAAATCCATTACATTATTCGTCTTTCGGGCTTCAGAGTGTTAAAAGATGATGTCACATGCAAAACCTTCCATATCACAGCTTGAATAACCTGTAATAGGAGCTGCAATTAGCTTACACTTTGGGAATCCCGTTAGTACTTCTCAGCTCTTCGAAAAAGTTTTCCATGTCCGTATCGATTTATCTTCCATTTAATGAAATCTTACTCCGTAACATCAAATATTACTTCAACTCCCCCTGTATTTCTGAATTATTAATCTCTTTTAAAACGCCTTCAGCATTCTAAGTTAAAAGTCCTACTGCCCATTTTAAGTCACACTTCGGAAATAATAAATCATCGAGATATTTTGTATGATGTTTGAGATGACTTTGGTATATTTCCTTGCCATGCAATCCAACAAGTCCTTATTAAATGCAAAAGCCGTGTCTTTAAAATAAACATGGTTCAGAACATCAAGACTCCATGGAAAATTCGTAATTACGGAAACCATTCTATCTCCTAGGGTACACCAAATCTAGGTTCTTCCTTAAAGAAGACACGTAGAAATGTGTTTAAAAATTGGACGCAAAGTACGAGAGTAACCATTTACAATTTTAATAGAAATATCCGATATTTATTGCGTCAGATCGAAACTATGCTGCTTATAAAATTATATTCTGTTCTCTAATTAGAGCAACAGAATAGAAATGTCATCAGGTATTGTAACAGTCTTTAATTTATTGCGATTTGTCACTACCAAGGAACTCACATCTTTCGTGGCATATATGATTTACCACCTGTATTTGACGCGCAAGCTTAGACAATTTTACAAAGAGTGGACACTGAAGATTGAAGTCTTACACGACATTACGACCTGATAGCCGGTAAATAGGTACATTTTACCAGTTGGAATGGCCTACATTCAAAAAGAATGGAATATTCATCGACGTCGCACCAAAAACCTCAAATCTCCCAGAGTTTGTTTTACTTTCGGATTTAAAAGCGACCTGTATCCTACTGAACTACAATTCGGAGCGCGAAGTTAGGGAGATACTTCTCTAAGATAGCAAAAATTGGCAGTTTTCCTTCCTCCACCTTAGAAACTCTTCTCTGTAAGTTGCTCATTCAGCAGACCCTGCCGCTTCTGCAATTACGCGTAAGATATTGATGGAGTTCGCTAACTTGTACAGCGACCTCTACGTTTCAGCCATATTTTTTCCAATTATTTCGTTTTCCACTCCAGGCTCTTCTGCACACATAGTACGTAAAACCGGAACCGCGAAGATAGAGTCTGATAAGAAGAAAAATTGTTCTAACAAAATTTAAATTTTTAGGTTATGACTGAAATAACATGAAGTATTGGTAGTTGAGTAAAGAGAGACCAACTTGATGTTACTTGCTTTATTATTTCTTTACTTAATGCTCAACATGTTTCGGATGTTAATACATCCATCCTCAGGAGCTTGCGACTTATGTGTTTCCGTATGCAGCTTGAAGCACAGTAGTGCTTCAACCTGCATACGGATACCACACCACCACAGTCATACCACAACGTAACACCAACACACATCGAACCAGAGCAATACAACCAACGAAATAACTCAACACATAAGTAGCAAGCTCCTGAGGATGGATGTATTAACATACGAAACATGTTGAGCATGAAGTAAAGAAATAATAAAGCAAGTGACATCAAGTTGGTCTCTCTTTACTCAACTATCAAGATGATGCACGGTCCAATAAACATAAGATGAAGTACTGGTGGAAGAAGACGCGTAGGATAAATCGAAATGCTGGAATACATACATGTTCCAGTGCTGCTTTGACCACCACAGCTACATGAACTGTAGGATGGAACCACGGTTTCAGAGGTGAAAGGAAGGTGAATAATCCCATGAGTAACGGCACAGTACCGAAATTAAGGAGATTTCTTTCTTTTGCAATATATAGACCTTTATTACATTTTCCAATTACACACACTGCTCATCAAAATGACACATAGCAGTCATTTAGACTGCAGACACGTGTAGTGTAAACAAAAAGTACAGCTTTTCAGTGGGAATAGCTCTCCTTCCGATCATGCTAAAAAGTTTATTTTCACAGAACACACGGACACAATTTTCTGTTGCCACTCCCTGGTTTAAGACGAACCCACACCAAAACGTCACCCTTTTAGTCACTCATGGCTCTAAAGTTGTCTAGGTATTTCCCAAAAGTCTTCAGCCTCATACTGCAACCACCACAGCGCGCGGCGCATGAATTCCACATAGTTAAGTGCTGATAGTGACCTAAAATTTTTAACCACATAAAATACCATGTGCGCTAAGAACCACAGAGTTCTTTGGTGTTTTGGGTGCGGCCATATTTTGAAGGTGGGACAACGAAACCACTACCGAGGGATCTGTCGATGTCTTGTGCGATGAATCATACCTAATGGCGCGCTGGTCCGTGTCCCAATGTCTACGTTTGTTCCACACTCCTAACGCGGTGCAGCAGTGTGTCCGGTGCTCCACACTGTGAACAGGAGTCACTTGCCATGATACGAATGCTATGCAGCCTCACGTTCGGGGGCACGAGATCGTGGATCGACATATATCACAGAAAGGTTACTGCACCCGTCACGACTGCCTGAGGCAAGTTACCCCACACTAAGTGCCAGCTGATCGAAGGAACATGTTGATTATCATCACGTTCCAAGCCACGGGCTTCTTGCCCACAAGAACCCTGAATATGTCAGACACGTGCCGCTTATAACTGTTCTCCAGTTCCCCCATTTGTTGGGGCGTAATATATGACCATTCCTGATAGTAGGTCCTCAGATATTCCAACGTCCTCGGAATCGCAGTTACATGAGGGGGTGGGGTTGCCATGGGTGGGAAATCACTCCAAACTCGAAGCCATTTAGCCGTCAACGAACTGTATTGCATTGTGCATAGTATCTCAGCACGAACAAAGTGGTTCATTTGGCTGTAAATTCTACGAGGTCAATCCCTCACTCTCCACAACGAGCCTGAAGGATCATTCTTGGTAAGATGCAGACCGTTTCATGCCAAATGAACCAGGTGATCGCGGTTATAAGTTGTCAGAGTTATTCTTGCTGAAGGGGGAAAATTTGTGCCACAAACCAGATCCGAACAAGGGGATGGACAAGATAATAGAAAGTTCTGAAATAGACGCATTTCTTTATTAATACAGAGCTGGGACAGCATTTTCTTGGAATACAGCTCGTATCCTTCCTGCAATGGACTCATATAAGTTCACAGTAGTCTCTAGTGGAATATTGTACCGCTCTTCATGAGTAACATCCTCTGCCTGCTTGAGAGGTAGTGGAGGAAGGAATCTGCTTATCCTGCTATACAGCGGTTCGATGATATTAAAGTCTGCCGAATGTGTTAAAGTGCATCTTCATGCTCGTCAAACCAAGCGTGAACACTTCTGGCTGCGCGTATGGGCCAATTTTCATCTTGAAAAATTACATCATTGTTAGGAATAACATCTGGACCATAGGATGCACCTGTTTACCTAAAGTGTCCCCGTAGTCAATGGCAGTAATTTCACCACTCATAGTAATTCTAAGAACAGCAGAATACCAAGATATTGCTGCCCAAATCATCACAGATCCACCTCCATGTTTCGTAGTAGGAACTAAGCATTCAGGATCATAGGGTTCTTTGAGCGTTTTCCAACATTAGCCCGGCCTGATGCTGGTAATAACGTGAAGGACTACTCCTCTGATCATGTTACGTATTTCCAATCATCAGACATCCAGATTTTTACGATCATCACTACATCTTTTTCGCTTTTTAGTGCTGTTTTCAGTTACCAGGGGTTGAGCAGTTGCAGCTGTAACGTGGATGTTGGATTTGTGAAGCTCTCGTCAGACTGTTTTTGTGGAAAAAGGGTCTTCAAGATGAATTTTGAGTTCTACCGTCACGTTTGCTGCAGTAGTTTTATGATTTTTAGACACAGTTCTCTTCAATGTAGGCGATCCATTTCACTTAGTTTTGGGTTTCGGCCACTGTTCCTCGCAGCTGATTATTTCTTCCCATGATTTGTGTATGCTGTCATAACCTTGGGACCTGCTGCTCTGAATAATCCTAATTAATTCGCCGTTTTGTTTACCGGTGCTGCAGCTAAACGCGTACCTACAGTCTGTCCTCTTTGAAAATCTGACAAGTCTCCCATTTTGCAGTACTTTCATACAAAATGTTACTGCTACAATCTGTAATGCATTGGCACGGGCACTACACACCATAAGCAAAATAGTATAATGAAAGATACTACTTATGTTACTTCAGTGCAGCCAGCAAATAGTTATTTTCCTATATTGCCTAGTGTTTCCATTATTTTGTCCACCCCTACCTATATGTAGGGTATATTTTATCCTTTGTTTTAAGAGTGTGCGTGAGGCATAGAGACAGTGGATTTGAACGACACTTGTGGCTGCGGAGCTGCGTAGTGCTGTGCGCGACTTGTAGAAGTGAATCCATGAAATACCGTGATCGAGACTTGTGTAAGAGCTACTGAGAAAGTTTTAAAATGGAATAATGGAGACTTAGCATACTAGTGACCAGAGCCTTGAAAAATTAGAGGCAACAGCAGTGAAGAGCTTTAAATGGGGCATACTGGCCAAGAGAACCGAGTTCATTAACAAGTGCTTTAGAATTTACAGTAAATAAATATATATATATATATATTTTTTAATTATCTAACTTGTATAACTCTAGTGTTTATAAAAACTGTCAATTTAAAACACAACCGTATTTTTGCAATATGATATTTATGGTATTCCCACTAAATGGACGCAGTAAACAACGCCTGATCTTACAATAAAGATGGTATCAATTTTTCAACCACTGCGCGAAAATATTCGGCACTAAATCACTTAGCAATATTGCTGGTTCTCTCAAACTATCGTCATATTATTTTAAGGGTGGGGTGTTCAGTGTTTTCATTTTGCAATATACGTTCACTGGAAAGAACGTAATATAAACTACGACTAAACATGAATGAAGAATACGTGTGTCGTTTCCCCAAAAAAGAATACCTCCACGTTCCTACTATTCTGTTTATTCTACAAAAATGTCTACATGAAAGTTTTCACCTTCACAGTGAACATATTCAAGGAAAAAGACAAACCAAGTGTCAAAATTAGTTAGAGGAAAGCTTATCTACGAAAACCGTAGATGAAAATGGGATCGTTAAAATATCAGTTGCACTAGCAAAGAGTATTTCACATACACACGTGTATTCTGAAGCAAATACTGCAAATAAGTATGCAATCAGGCGATAGTCCTAGGAAGCTTTATTATAAAATTTGACCTGTATAAACAAAGTATACACACAAACACTCACAAACACATTCACACTAATTCATAAGGTACTAATTATGAAGCAGCAAAGCTGATATCTTAAATGAATTATCATAGCATTATCCGAGGAATAAGTAGAAGTATGTGTCCTGCCAGTAGTTCAAATAAACCGACAACTACTGGTGTTAGTAAATATATCTGAAACAAAACAAAAATATTGATTCTTTAGTTTATTTAAAGACATTTTAGCGGCTTAGGTCACGTAATCTACAGCGCTGAATGATTGCTTGGCAGTTTATTATGAGATAGATAGGAAATGGAAGAAAAAAGACGTGGCTTGCTTGAATGAAATATTTCGGCGTTTTTCTGGAAGGGCTGAGGGAGCAAATTCAAGCAAGGTAGTCTGTGTCCCTGTCAAGATTACAAACAAGTACTTCCCTAATACAAGTCAGAAGCTTGAACACTCGAACCGATTTCCGCAGTAAGAAGATATGATAAATTTGTATTCATAAGACAAGGTGTATCCGGACTGCGTTCACTACCAAATTAAAAATGTGGCGATTCGTTTAAGCTGCAAGTAATACTGATCCTTCTTTCGGCTTTATACAATAATCCCTGCATTCTTTTCAAAAAATTTACAGGAAATGAAAAATACCACAGCACTATCGGAAACAAAACACCTACACCTACCTAACTCTGATATTATTCACCAGAACACTTAAACCTTCTAATCAATGACTGTCGTAGAAAAAGATTTCAGATATATATGTAATGACTACATTTTGACGACTTGGACGATGGTAATGTATTATTACTGCAGTTTACCGACGCTTCAGAAACACAAAATCCCTGCATCTTAAGGTTAGATGTGAACAATAGAGATTAAAGCAAGGTCTCAGGTTTGCGCCGCTATGTGAATAAGATCTTCGCCGTTATGGCATGTTGCGCAGCGTAGATTCATAGTTAGTTACCGACATTTCGAGACAACCTATAGGTTCCATCTTCAAAGATCAGGCATTCCAAGAAGATCTTCTTGGACAGCCTGTCCCCTGAAGATGGGACCAATAGAATGCCCCGAAACTTTGTTAACTAACTTCCATTCTACGCTGCACAACATCGCAGAAGAGCTAGGATCTCGAGATAAAAGCAAGCTTCTCTGATACACTGATAACTACCACCAGAACAACACAGTGTCGTAACCAAGAAACACACAACACTAAATACTCCAGAGTAAATCTGTAGATGTCAATCAGGAGACCACACTACTAAGCGTTAAGTTATTAACTCTTCGGTATAGCACTTCGAATCCATTTACATAGGCATATTCTCTCCTCATAAAAATCTACTTTCTTTTATTAATTAAACGTGTGAGAAACAATGTATGTAACTAACATAAAACTGCTTAACCTTTGAAGAATTTTGAGGTGTGGTAATCACGTTCCCGGAATTTCCCCGTAAGGCTGCACTACTTACACTATAGTTTCCTGCCATCTTGTGCAGCAGACTACCAATGGCTCGGTGTTTCCCTTTTCGCGATATTTCTCGAACTTCATTTCTGGAATGCTCTTAAAAATCTTTGTCGTATGTCCCTGAATTTTGTCAAAGTCTGAAATTCTATAGTCCTCCAAGGTGGTCTTCACATTAGGGAAAGCCAAGGGTAGCACACGGCCACATCTACGAAATATGACAAATGTTCTGATTTCGTTACAGATGTTTGGTCAATAAACTTTCGGACAAAAAGCGTGTCATAAGCAGGAGTATTACAATGAAACAAGATCAAAGAGTCAGGGCCACAAATGAATAATGTTGCTTTAATCTTAGACATTTGCCAAGAAACTCAAGTGAAAAATAACTTTACAATGGAAAACAAATTCAGCACTGTCTTTACTTTGGCGAACGAAGTGCGCTTCTTTTTGGTCTCGGCGAAGTTGAAGTTCTCCATCGCGTGGTTTGGCGTTCAGTTTATGAGACGTAAAAGAAGCACCAAGATTTTAACCAATACAACAGCCTGTTTCTTCTGGCCAATTGACGAAAGAGTTGGCAATAAATAAACAGCGTTCAGAGACATGCGACTGCTGGATCACGTTAATGTTTTGAATAGTGGAAAACATGATCCTCCGTGCATTGCTGCAGAAGGAGTCTATTCCGAAAGTAAGTGAAAAAATACTTTGTGTAAGTAATTAAATACAGATTTCAGTCCTTCGCCGCAGTGTAAAAGAGACGTTCGCTCTTCTTCAATGTCATGCAGCGTTTCGTCTTGGCCTGCTTAACCCATAAAAATGGCATCGACAGGCTTTCCCGAAACGTCTGTAACTAACCACCATTCGGCCCTGCCTAACTTCCCAGGAAAGCGAATGTCTCCATTAAGGGCACATTCCGCTAGTTTCATTGTCACGTATCTTAAGTCTTCTGGGATGTGACGTCGTGTTTGTTAATAAATCGTCACTGATGTTTCGAAAGAGTTGCTGCCTCCACCTTCAGGGTCTAATGAAGAGGGAGGCAAGAAGCTCTTCCGACATATCTGTGCCTTTTGACCGGTTAATAAGACATATATAGGAAGATCTGAACCTTCAGCATCACGGATGCGACAGCCTTAACTTTCGCTTCATCATCTTTATTCGGATACAAAAGGAAACGTGAGGCTATTAGTAGAGGCGCAATGTATGAATTACGAGCACTTTTATTTATTTAACAAAACACAAAATCTTGAAAATAATTCTTCTTCCTTGAACGTTCTCTCTTCCGTTAGAAGCCAGATAAGCTTCCATTCGAGGAATGCATGGTAGATCCTTTCTGCTATGACTGAATGTCTTGGACGATGTATGTATCAGGAAACTTGGCTATGTCCCAACATGCTTTTAGCTGATCTCACGCACGTATTCAGAATTTGTTCTATTGACAAACTCAACAGTCTTCATGCAGAGGGACTGGAAGAGTATATCACACTGTAACAACCCTTGGAAATTTTACCCTTCGTTTTTCAATATCAGGTGAAATGTATGCATAGTATCAACTGTTCCATCGAAATATTTCTGACTTCAATTTGATCTAAAATTTGTCTGCTTTGCAAGTAGCTGTAGTATATCCCTAAATCAGATAAGCACGTGAGTCTGCTTAATAGTTATTCTTCATCTGCATAAATTTTAAGAAAGGAATACATATAATCTGCTTACCTGAATGTCGGCAAGTTCCACCTCCAAAATTGACAGGGAGGTTTAGTAAAAATTTCTTTTAAACATTATGCCTTGGAGACCAACCAGAGGTCGTAAGTCTTAATTTGGTACAACCGGCATAAACTTCATGGTAGACGCACTAAATTGTAAGGCGAAAGTTGCACTAGCGCGACTCCCACAAAAGTAGAATATATAGGAATGATCTTCAAAATTGAAATTCCAGTGGTGGTTATATGTTCTAATATATGTAACAATAAGAAAATCTGCATTCTGCTGTACACTGTATATATGTGTTTTGCATGATATAATAACAAACAGTGATTATTCTTCTAACAGTTTTAATTGCTTGTTGTTTCTAAGGGACAAAAAATTGTGTTGTCTAAAAGGTGGAACCCGAAGTTTTATGTATAATTGAGATCAATATTAACCACAGTAATAATACAGATCATTGCAACCGTAGTAAACTACGAAATCGATTAAGCTTCGGTACTTCACCGAGTTAGATATTTCCTCCTTCTGATGTTTTCGAAAATACCAGCATATTTGACAACAATTGGCATGTCGAAACAAAGACAGAATTGTAATTCTCGGTGTATATATAGCCTACACATGTACGTGGGTATATTTCTTCCAATGTGGCAGTCAACATGAAGTACAATTTAAGGACAGGAAGAGAGTGGCGTAAGTAGGCGGGTATGGGGTGGGGAGTGTAACACAAGAATTACTTCACACTATAAAGAGTAAGGTCTAATTTGCCCTTCAAATGTATCTAAGAAACCAGTTAACACAAAGTCAATTAACGTAGTATAAAAGGCAAATATGTCATTACGATTCATTAAGCACCATACCTGAAGGTGTATGAGGGAGTATGGAGGCGTCTGGTTACCACTGGAAGGCTAGTTAGCTCCAAAAACTGTCCGAACACTTTGCAGAAAATAAAATTATATTGCCGTGTCGAGCATTGAAACCCAGCATAATCTAGGATGACGACGGAATCAGCTATGCTGAAACTCATATATACCTTGCTTTCATTACTCAGAAGGTACATAAAATATTGTCTTAAAAAGGAAAAGTCTTCTTATACGTGACAGAATTGCTACTCGCCACTTGTACAGAAAAGTAATTCAATTTAATCTAACGTACCTTACTTGCCTGTAGTCGTACCTCTTGCCCCACATTTATATTCAATCAGCCTCTTTGGAGGCCTGGAACTGTTGTGTCCCTTTTCTTTCCGAGTTCAGTCTCTCCAGAATAGCTGAACTCTCTGTTATCTTTACGCCATAAGCGCCAGAGCCAGACAAATCTAGAATGTTCTGGGCTCCGTGTATGAAAAAGGAGCGCACGCGGAACAGAATATGAGCATGTTTTAATGATCATAGTTAAATCGTAACCACCTGTACGGCCGCAGACTGTCAAAAAATTTTACATTGTTGCTGGATCATATCTGGTAGTACTGACCGCTAGGCAATTGCGCCCTGCGCTCTGTGAAGAGTCAATAACGGTAAAATGTTGCGTACAGTGAAACTTACTGAACCTAAAAAGATCTTATACTACTCACAACACACCACTCTCATTAGTACTGACTGTTAACTTTTTAAATATTTAACGGAAACGAGGGAAGCCGCAGCTACCAAGCGAGAATCAATACATGAAAGTCGGTCACAAATGATATTACATGGTTCATAAGTTCGTGAAAAAGGAACTCACGCAGTTTGTTATTACGGGAAAACGTGATGGAGTAATCACTATCTGGTTGCAGCGGTGAAGCAAATCTTTGCGTCCACAGACTTAGACGTTAGCACTATTTACCAACAGTTCTGTCACGACGGCTGATAGCACAGAAAACGTACTAGCAACAAGGAATAAAAAGTCATCTGTGGTTACTTTAAATATATCAGCTGTGATAAAAACTGCGTGAAAGTGTCGCGATATAGCATCAAAGTTAAATCTGAAAGTTGTTCATAAGGATGACAACAGAGACACTAAATTTGTGACTTATTTTATGATCGATAATTGTATTATTCGAAACGCTGGAAAGATGGCCACATTGGCCTAACTCAGTTGATGATGACCTTGAAGATAATATAGCGAAAACACGTTTTAAACTGTGTTAATTATAGTACATAAAATATCAGAATGGCCTTATTGACAAATTTAGAAGGAAAAGTTAATCTTATTTATTTACACGTCATTCGAAGCTGCTACCGTTAGCTCAGTGTAGCTATAAAATTTCAGAATGTAGAACGTTTATTCTGTATTCAGTTTGTTACGCTCTTATATGAAATAATATCATAATAGCCTAATTCATTGTCCCATGATTTTCTTTCAGGGTCTGAATAAGGCAGTGAAAAACTTTATATAATGTAGTCGATTTCGGAACCGGTATTTGAAACCAGGACCTCCCTAATATGATGCAGGAATGCTGCACCCTCGGTAACGGCCTCTGTTCATCGTTGTATTTATAGCAGTAAATTACCACACATAATTTAACACCAACTGGTGTTTTGTTGAATTAAACCCTAAAGCAAATGTTAATGATTATATTTGCGTAATAAACGAAGCAGGCTGAGGTTTACATAAACCTCTCATTATATACGTGTCCACACTAATACGCTGCTCAGCCAGCAAAATTTGCTCTCTAAACACGTTGTTCTAGTCAATATTTATTACCTAAATACATGTAGTTCGTGCAACAATAGCCGGAAACTCGCCACTCATTCAATGAAAATATAAAGCGACAACAGATATCAACATACCGAATTATGAATAAGACTGCTTACGTCACTTTACATAACATTCTCAATATGCGCTTCAGCCAGTATCTTTTAAATATCTCTTTGGTACATTTCGCCATCTAAAATCCACTGCTTCCGTGTCTGATTGGTTAATTTTAGGCAAATAATTTTAGAAGGCATTGTATGATGGCGTTTTTTTTTAATTTATACTGTACGTATATACAACCACTGCCCAACTTACACAGTTTCAGAATTACGCATTATTACAATGTCAGAAATTGAAAAGGAAGCACATATTTAAAGCGCCGATTTTTTTTTTGTGTTGAAAATAAACCGCAACGTGAATGTGGTGGAAGAGTACTGCTGGGCGGTAACTTAGGCGGCCGGACTGTCTGAGGTCGATCACGTACCAATGTGCTGGAATCTGAATTTCAACAGGACTCTCTTGCATACACACACACACACACATACACACACACATGTATATAACTGACCATATGTGTTCTCAATTCCAAATTGTGTCAGACGTTCCAGAAAGTAACACTGTATTTGTCTGTAAGAAGAGAAAATTAAGCACATCAATAAAGCTAGTGTTTGGTGGGCAAAGCTATAATACATTTTAAACCTGAGAACAAATTTCGTGAAAAGGCGAATGAATTAGAATTAGAATTAGAAAAACCTCAAACTGTTCATATTTGTTTCTCTTTAAAGTTGCTGCATAGTGGCCACGCCAGTTTTAACATAAATCAATATAACAGTCCAAAGGTATCTCTAATGAACAAACTTGTAATTACGAACAGACCACTTGAAAAAGACAAGCGTAGATGAGCATTAAAAAATCCTAAAAATATGTCGAGTGTATTTCTTTAGTTTGGATCCAGGACGAGTGGCAGAATATTGTGAAAATGGCAATAAACCTTCAGGTACCATAAACTGCGGATAATTTCTGTACCAGCTGAGCGACTGTTTGCACTTAAGAAGGACTCTGATGTATGGAGTTAATTGCTAGAAAATATAAAATGAAAAGTTCATGAATCGAAAAATTTGGAAGCGTACAATTGTGTCTTGCTTAATGCAATGCGTGAAGGCTTACATCACGAAGATTTTATATTGCATACTTGGAAAACAAATATAAATAAGATAAATGACGAACCCAAAATTAATTTCCTTTCCTGTATAAGCATGTTAAATATGCAGTTTCGAATCGATTTCGATTGGCAAACAGTTGCGGACGTTGCGGAGGGCTTGTTACCTTAATTTCAGAATACAAGCAGTGTTGGAATTATGTACTTCAAATGGAAGAGGGGGGACCTTCAAAAGTTGGTTCATATTTACCAAAGGTCAAGGCGTCAAATCCGAAAATAATTGAGTCTTGCTTGATAGGGCTTGTAACTCCCACAGTGTGTGTGGTTCGATATTCATCGTTCTAATACTATTTGTGAGGTAGGGTTAAATAAGAACAAAGAATTAATGAATGGTTTGAGAAAGCTCAAGATTTGCGAAGTAAAAGGTCAAGGCATATAAAGGAGACGGAGTACATGAAATGAAGACACGGAGCGTCATGAGTTTGACTATGGTGGAGAGAAATGAATGGATAAGAAGACAAAGGGAATGGCAGTTTTTAAAGCAAGCTACACTTGTTAGTCCAGTGAAAAGAATGTTAGACCAAGGGAAAAGTCCGCCACTTTGAGATTGTCTAAAGGCCAAGGACACGATGAATTATAAAGTTTTTATATAACTAATATCTTAATAGCGTCCGTATCCGTGCATTAATGAACGATTTAATGGGCAGTACCAAAAAAGGCACAAGTACTGAATGTAAACTTTCACATACATGACATATGAGGAAGTGTCTGTTTCAATACCTGTGCATGTATGTGAAAGTGTATGTTTCAATACTTGTGCATTTGTTTGTATTAACTATTAAATATAACTCAGACTTTGGCATAATGAATATTACACTGTGTAAGACATTTGCGCCGATAGCATAGCTTCGGGTGCCGCACAACATGATTGAAGGAGGGAATACGTACGCCCCTGCAACTTTTTCAAGTTCATCCCTATATCGTATACTTATGACCAAAAGGTTTACGTAACCGGGTTTATAACTCGGATAGGACACCAGCAATTCTGAGACATTTCGTGGCTTCCCAAAGGCCCTTCTCGTAAATATTATAACAGTAAGCAATTAAATATTTTGTTATGATCATCTGAGAGAAAAATGACTTTTGTGTATATTATTGTACGAAGTTGTCACTGGCTCAGATACAGAAAGACGAATGCACAATAATTCATGACTAATGAATTGGAATGGTTTTAGAAAGATCAGGCCGTGGCCCAATCAAATTATTGCGTTTGTATTTGGCAGCTGTTCCTAAGGAATAACATGACCAAACCCGGAAGCTCCCGAATTCAGAGTTCGATATTCTTCATCAAAACATTCAGTACGAAAATTGAGTCTATATACAATGATACTGTGGCCATTGTTGCGTCTATTATCAGGAATAGCTCAATCCCAGATGACGGAGAGATAGTATCCATCTGGGTTTACGGATAAATCATAAATACAGCAGACAGACTATCGCTGTAAAGACTTCTAATTTCACACGACAGAAACCATTTCATAAAAATTTTCATGCATTTCCGGTATCGTTCTGATTAAACTGACATTGGTTGAAAGGATTCTTCATCCATGTGATAAGATGTCCAGCTGCTCACGGCAAAGAAGAGAATTTAAGACAGCTCAAAACCTCTGGCGCCTTCGCTGTTACTGTACGCGGATGTTAAATTCAGAATATTTTCCTGAAAGTTACCGAGTATTTTAACAAAAAATGAAATATTTGCCAGTCTCATAGCAACAAAATTGCAGTCTGTCATCCTTGATGTTCAGTGCTCTGCTGTTTGTTCAGCATCGCCTCATACCTCACAGAAAATGCAGTCTTTCTAAATTATAATGGTTTCTGCCTCCTCATTCCATACCTTATAGAGAAAACAATGTTTCAGTTATAGAGGAAAATAAAGGCGAGAGATCTTAAACTTAAGTAAGTCTTCGTGGGAAGTGTCAGTTGTGTGTGTCCAGTTTCAGTCAACAGATTTTAGTAAAAACTTGAAATAAGAAATGTGGTTAAAATCCTCCCTGTGGGAGTCGCTCTGGTACATGTGAACGGGCTGAATGACAAACATTTAAAGCTAATAGTCGCTTTTCGCAACGAATTTGAAAAGCGACTAAAAGAGCACTTTACACACAAGTTCATTCAGGACCTTAGATTTGAAAGAATACTGTGATCAAATAAGAGGGCGATGTAGGCATCTGCATACTGGGAAGCTTCATGATATGTGTTTTTTTGTAAGTAACTCCATGGAGAAGAGTTCTTCTTTAGAAGCCAGTAATACTTCAGCAACTTAAGAAGTCCCCCACGTTGTACAGAAACCGAAGCTATATATATATATATATATATATATATATATATGACCGTGTTCACAGCAGCCTGCTGTTGCCCTGAGATAAATAAACGCAGCCCACGATCTTTCCTCGTATTGTTAACGTCAATTTTTAAATAATATTCAATTTTACTCCTGGGTCTTGCAAGTGGGCTCTTTCCCTCAGGTTTCTCCACCAAAATCTTTGGCTTATTTATTTTCTGATTTTCTGTACTTTTCAATAAATAGTATTACGATGATCAAATCAACATTTCAATTCTCGAAACATGTAGCGTATACCGTGAGACATGGTAGACTATAAAACAAATCCGTCGGAAAGGGTGACTGGAAGATAAGGTAAGGCAGTACAACGTAAACCCCACTACTCACGTTAAGGTACTCTCAAAGTCAAATAAGTCAAATACGATTGAAACTAAATCACCAATGTTAAATACGTTTTAATGGAGTTGAAATAAATAAATAGTAAGCATCTTCACATTTCACTGAGAATTATATAATTTTTGTAGCTGATTTGTTGGTATAGGAATGGTTATTTGGTCCTTTATTGTTCTCACTAATAAGATTAGGATATTTGAGCTTTATAAACATCCGTATTCAAACACAAAAGCGACCTAGTCTGATAGTTACGGGATTTTCCTCAAATTCGTCAAGACTGTTCTGACACTGTCAGTTCCAATATTCATTGACAGGTTAGTAAAATTTGCACTAAATACACTGTCAGCTTGTCCGTTTTTTTAAATATTGTCGAAGCGTTGTGAGATGTGCGTTGAGAATGGACAATCTCGTTTCGAACAAACTTTATGAATTATGTAAGCAGTAAAATCTGACAACATATTTTAATGTACATTTACTGAAGGATTTACCGGCTTTTGGACCACCCTCTACAGTGTCACCGATAACTCTCTGAAGGTTCCATAGAGCTGTGGTGCCTTATTACTGGACACAGTAAAACTATAAACAATGAAATGTAATTAATAAGTAGTACAGACAACGTGTAACAAGTGAATGTTTCATGTTAATACTATTTTAGGGCTCTGCGGTGGGTTATTTAGTTTTCTTTGCAAAATTTGCGTTATATATACGGCCATCTCGACACAGGTTTTTCTTGGTTTCCCCGTAGCCAGAAGCAAATGCTGAGATGGTTCCCAAGATTCCAAGTTGCCACTATATGCTTCTCATGTAGCCCTCCCGACTTAAATTTAGTAGTAACCAACTTCATGTTTGGTTTACATGTAAAATAACCACTGCCACCGGGTGACAACCCAATTGCAGTTAATAAATATTATTAAAT
>Ga0123355_10004615_pt1 | contig 20036 bp, 16 predicted proteins | sample TergutEmb28metaG_3_FD_89872 | JGI IMG/M metagenome (GOLD analysis project Ga0123355, IMG submission 89872) | Embiratermes neotenicus P1 segment gut microbial communities from Petit-Saut dam, French Guiana - Emb289 P1 | ecosystem: Host-associated > Arthropoda: Insects > Digestive system > Gut ...
AATTGACGGACGAACAGACGCTCGTTATCGAATCCGGCCACCCCCTTGGCCTGTTTCCGTCACCCAAATCCGCACCACGTGTCATCATCACCAACGCGCTGATGGTTGGGATGTTTGACACGCCGGATCACCTGGAGGTCGCCCAGCAACTCGGCGTGGCCAACTACGGGCAGATGACGGCGGGCGGCTGGATGTACATAGGGCCGCAGGGCATCGTCCACGGTACCTTTAACGTGCTGCTAAATGCAGGGCGTTTAAAGCTGGGTATCGGAAACAATGGAGACCTAAAGGGAAAGCTCTTCGTCACCTCCGGCCTTGGCGGCATGAGCGGAGCACAAGGCAAGGCCTGTGAAATCGCTGGCGGTGTGGCAATCATCGCCGAAGTCGATTCATCCCGTATTGAAACGCGCCACGTACAAGGCTGGGTTTCCTACAAAACATCATCCTGTCAAGAAGCCTTCGCCATTGCACTAGAAAAAATAACCACAGGCACGCCTTATTCCGTAGCCTACCGCGGCAATGTTATCGACCTGCTCCAATTTGCAGTTGACAATAATATACACATAGACCTCCTCTCCGACCAAACTTCCTGCCATGTGCCATACGAGGGCGGCTACTGCCCAGCTGGGCTGACATTTGAAGAGAGGACAGCAATGCTTTCCGACCATGGAAAGCGCGGAACGTTCCGGAGTTTAGTTGACGAGAGTTTAAAACGGCACTTTTCACTTATCAAAGCTTTGGTAAATAAAGGCGCGTATTTCTTCGATTACGGCAACGCTTTCCTTAAATCCGTGTACGACGCCGGTGTTTTGGAGGTTTCCAAGAACGGCACCGACGAAAAAGACGGCTTCATTTTCCCATCCTACGTGGAGGACATTATGGGACCCGAACTGTTTGACTACGGCTACGGACCGTTCCGCTGGGTCTGCCTTAGCGGCAAAGACGAAGATTTAGCGAAGACAGACACGGCGGCCATGTCCATGATAAACCCAAGCAGACGCGGGCAGGACAGGGACAATTACATCTGGATACGAGACGCGGAAAAAAACAAGATGGTTGTTGGCACGAAGGCACGTATTTTATACCAGGACGGCGAGGGGCGGCGCGACATCGCCTTAAAATTCAATGAAATGGTGCGCGACGGCATTGTAGGGCCTATTATGCTTGGCAGAGACCACCATGACGTAAGCGGTACAGACAGCCCCTTTCGCGAGACAGCAAACATCAAGGACGGCTCCAACGTCATGGCCGACATGGCCACGCAATGCTTTGCCGGCAACGCCGCACGCGGCATGAGCCTCGTAGCACTCCATAATGGCGGCGGGGTAGGTATAGGCAAAAGCATAAACGGCGGTTTCGGCTTAGTTTTGGATGGATCAGAACGTATAGACAAAATCATAAAATCTGCTGTCATGTGGGATGTATATGGCGGCGTAGCGCGCAGAAGTTGGGCGAGGAACGAAAATGCGATAAAAACGTCTGAAAACTACAACAATACAACAAGCGGGCATATAACAATACCATTTGTGCCAAAAGAGGGATTGATTGAAAATTTAATAACCCGGCAACCTCATGAAGGTTAACCATTGAAGATTATCAAATGCGATGAAACCCAATTCACCAACGATTTCTTTGATTTAATAATCGGCTTGTGGTACGGTGATAAATATAACACTTTAAATAAGCAACACGCCGAGCATGTAAGACGCTCATATCGTCTCCTGCGAATTGTTTGAAAAATTCCAACTAAAAGGCATAAGCACTTTACTTCTCGATGAAGTGTACCGCACAGAATCAAATCTGACGGCGGAGAATGCCTTTATACATACGCAGTAAACTGCGATTCCATGGTATTTTATATAAAACGCTGGTTCATCCCCGTCGCTCTGTTTCCCGGGTTAAACGGAGTTGGTGACGACGGGCAAGTATTTTTGTATAAAAAACTATGATTGCCGCCAATAAATATATAATGAGCCGAGGGTTATAATATGGATCTTATTAAGCTGGATTTACAAAACGATATAATGATAAAAGCATTGCTTCCATTATACCAAACATATGAGGCTGAGATATCGGAGGAGGAGCTTTTGGAACTATTCCCGCCCGATACGCCGCTTAATGATATGCTTGCGGAGATGCATGGGTATTTTGAAGGCAAGCCTGTTTATATATGCGTGGTTGATGGCGCATATAAAGGGTTTGTCAGTTATCACATGGATACCAAGGATACGCCGGGCTTTGCGGATGGGTACGAAGGTTGGGGGCATTTATCCGATATCTTTATTGACAAAGATTCGAGAAAACAGGGTATGGGTAAAATGTTAGTTGAAAAGGCCGAGGAAGGGCTTGGAAAACTAGGCATAAAAGGTATTTACCTTACGGATATTGTAGGGAATGATAAATTTTGGGTATCATTAGGTTATGTGGATACAGGTAAAATTGAGCCGGATGAAGGCGGGCGGATTTACGAAAAAATATAATGTTGCTCTAGTATCAGCAAGAAGGATATTGGTTATGAAAATTATTTTATCGGTTTTATTAATTGGATCTATGCTTTTAATCTTTACATCATGTGCAACCCGCGTTTAGTACGACTATTCCGAGGATGCTTATGCAGAAGAAACAGCAGCCACGTTCCCCATCTGCCTTGATCTGGCCGCATACCTTTTTAGGCGTGTTGATGAACTGCTGGACATAGACGGTGCCTATCTTTGGGGCGTACCGCTGCATGGCCCGGTGGTTATTGCAGATGCGATCTCCAGGTTTGCCGTTGCTAATATGCCGGATGTATGGAACGAAATATTTGTTAGAAATGGTGATGTATACGTCGGATTTCTGCCTGAAAGCGTACGCATACTGGTGCACGAACTTTTCCACGCACGTCAAGATGAATTGTTTATCGGCAGAATCAATGCACAGGCCGCGCAGGCAAGAAACATTCATATAAACGAACTTAACACCGCATCAACGTACGTTTAGAAGCAAACGCCTTAATTTATGCCTTAAACACTACCGGTGATGAAAGGCTGGCCGCAATAAACGATGCCCTCTCCATCCGCACAGAACGTAGGCGGCTAAACCCCTCGACCGACGCCGGCGAAACCCATTTTGAAATTATGGAAGGTTTAGCCATATATACGGAAATGATGCTTACAATAAACACATTTACCGAAAGAACGGAGTTTTTAGAAGCCTTTAACAACAGGCTATTTTCAAGCGGTATATTCAATTTATTTGGCTACAGCACAGGTGCGCTTTATGCTTTGCTCTTGGATGAAATAGGCGCAGATTGGCGGTACAATATCAGTTGGAATACAAACTTGTCGGCGATTTTGAAAGAAGCCGCCGGGATAACAGAACTTGTTCCGTTTAACGAAATTAACTTAGAGCGTTATGGATACACAGAAATTAGAAATATAGAAGAAGCGTATGCGTCCGAAATAAAACGGCTTAAAACCCTTGCGGTTGAAGCGTTTAGCGGGCCGATACTGTTTTTACCATGGGGGGGGTGACATAATCTTTGATGCAAGCACGGGTGACGGACATATGTTCGATATACAATTACCCGTTCTTTTAAACAGTAACATTGTCCGATTTAACTACGGTTACCCGGATATAATGCATATTCATAATGTTAACGATATAATAAACGTTGTTTACGGAAACATTATTATAGATGCCCCTTTCGGGCGGATAGAGATAACCGTTGGTTTCTTTACATGTGGTTTTCGCGTTAATTGGCGGAAGGAGATACTGGCATACGGCCTTCTAATAGACGGCAACATTGTTACCGCTCCGGGCTGGGTGCTTACTCTTAACGAGGGGTTTTATATACGAACCGGAATAGGCGGCGTGCATTACGCCATCGGACCTGTTCTAGGCAGATAATAAATTTTTGGAGGTATAAAATGAGACTAATCGAATGCGTACCAAACTTTAGCGAGGGCCGCAACTTAGCGATCGTAGAAAAGATTGTGGACGAATTCCGCGCCAAAGAAGGCGTACGGTTACTGGACTACTCCAGCGACGCGGACCACAACCGCAGCGTCGTTACAATTATGGGCGAACCAGCTACCGTTGCTGCCGCCGTCGTACGAGCTGTCGGCGTTGCCGTGGAATTGATCGACCTGACAAAACACAGTGGCGAACATCCGCGCATGGGCGCTGTAGACGTCATACCATTCATACCCATTAAGAACGTTGATATGAATGAATGTGTTGAACTGTCCAAAGAAGTCGCAAAAGAATTGTTTGAAAAATATAGTCTTCCGGTATACCTCTATGAGAACTCATGCTCCGCCGAAACACGCCGCAACTTGGCAGATGTGCGTAAGGGTGAGTATGAAGGCCTAGAGAAAAAAATGAAACGTGCGGGTTGGAAGCCAGATTTCGGCGAGGCACCACATCCCACCGCTGGGGCCGTCGCCGTCGGCGCACGGGAGATTTTGGTTGCATATAATGTAAACCTCGGCACTTCGGATGTTGCTATCGCCGACAAGATCGCCCGCGTTGTACGCCATGCCGGCGGCGGTTTGCGCTTTGTTAAAGCCATGGGTATAGAGCTTGCGGAGCGAAATGTCGCACAGGTTTCAATGAATTTAACTGATTATAAAAAGTCCTCTATTTACCGTATATTTGAGCTGATTAAAATCGAAGCGGCGCGGTACGGTGTACCTGTTATCGGCAGCGAGGTTATCGGTCTTGTACCAATGCAAGCCCTAGTTGATGCTGCAGAATATTATTTGCAAATTGAGAATTTCAGCATCAACCAAGTCATCGAATCGAGATTAATAAACCATGGCCAGAATAATTGACCTTTTAATAAAATCCGATAAAATTGTATGGTTTGATGATGCAAACGGCGATAAAATGCGTATCTTCGATGGGTATATCTCCATTGAGAGCGGCAAAATTGCGGAACTTTCCATAGTACGTCCAGAAAACGCTAGAACCTTTATAGATGCAACGGGCAAAACCGTTACGCCCGGGCTTATCGACGCACACACGCACCTCATCCACGGCGGCTCGCGTGAAAACGAGATGTCCATGAAGCTTCATGGTATGTCATACCTCGATATTCTACGCGCAGGCGGTGGAATATTAAGCACGGTGGCGGCCACTCGGGCAGCCACGAAGGACGAGCTGAAGGCCAATGCTCGAAGGTCACTAGATATAATGCTTTCGCACGGGACAACTACGGTAGAGGCAAAATCCGGTTACGGCTTGGATTTTGACACGGAAGTTAAGCAACTGGAATGCACGGCGGAACTTAACGCCGAGCATCCCGTGGATATAATCTCAACGTACATGGGCGCACACGCCATGCCTCCAGAATATAAAGAAAACCGCCGCGGCTACATTGATTTAATGCTGAACAAGGTTCTACCCTATATAAAAGAACGTGGGTTAGCAGAGTTTGTTGACATTTTTTGCGAAGATGCGGCGTTTAGCGTGGCTGAATCGAGAGAGATACTTACGGCTGCAAAAAATTTGGGGTATAAACTCAAAATTCACGCCGATGAGATCGTTCCTATCGGTGGAGCGGTGCTTGCGACGGAATTGGGCGCTGTTTCTGCAGAACATCTTTTAGCCACGGATCACACAGATTATCCACGGATTTCTTCTGCAGGCGTAACGGCCGTCCTTCTGCCAGCTACGGCATTTTACCTAATGAAGGATTACGCCAAGGCACGGGAAATGATCGACGCCGGTGTGCGCGTTGCCCTAGCGACGGACTTTAACCCCGGCAGTTGCCCGACGGAAAATTTACAAGCTGTTATAACCTTTGCCGCCTTTGGCATGAAGCTGACGACCGAGGAAGTGCTTAGAGGCATGACCATAAACGCCGCCTACGCCGTCGGGCGGCAGGGCATAATCGGCAACCTGCGGCAGGGAATGGCGGCGGATATCGTAATTTGGAACGCTCCAAACCCGGATTATTTGTTGTATCGCTTTGGGATTAACCACGTCGAAACCGTGGTTAAGAATGGCAAAATAACCGTGAACAAACCGACATTTAAGTTATAGAGGATTTCCTAGTTGGCTATTACCGAAATTAAAGATTATTTTTTTAGTTAATTGAAAAAACGGAGGAAAATATGCTATTAAACATGAATATAAAGGATTTCAACGCCCTGCTCGCGTCTAAAGAGCCCGCACCCGGCGGCGGCTCGGTGTCTGCACTTTCCGGCTCATTAGCAGCGGGGCTTGGCCTTATGGCGCATGCGCTTACGGTAAACAAAAAAGCTTATGCTGAGGTGTCCGACGAAGTTAAAGCCACGATGTCCAAAGCGTCGGCGAAGTTAGAGGCTCTTAAATCTCACTTAGAGGAACTGGTGGAAGACGACACGGCCGCGTTTAACGAATTTATGGCGGCAATGAAGATGCCCAAATCCACAGATAACGAAAAAGCCGCGCGCAAAGCCGCCATGGATATCTCCGGAGAAAGGATTATAGATGTCCCATTCTCCACGCTGAAACGCTGTTACGAAGTGCTGGAGATCCTAACCGAAATCCTGCCATTATGCAACTCCAACTGCATCAGCGACCTTGCCGTCGGCGCAAAGATTGCGTATGCCGGCATGTATGGAGCAAAGTACAATGTTTGCATAAACAACCCAAAGGGCGAAAAGCGGGAAAAGCTTCATTACGAAATGGAAAAAATGTTTGATAAAGCCACGGAATATACCGAAAGGATACACGAATATACGATGAAGTCTTTTGAAGGTGAAAATTGATGAACGAATTATCATTATCCGGCCATAACCTTACAATTGGTGATGTTATTGACGTTGCCGTAAATATGCGACCCGCCAACTTAACGCGCGAATCGAGGGAATCCATCGTAAAGTCCAACGAAGTCGTTAAGCAAAAAATTGCGGCTAAGGAAATAGTGTACGGCATTACCACGGGTTTTGGCAATTTGGCCAATGTCGTTATAGATACCGAAAAGTCCGCCCAGCTACAGAAAAACCTAATAATAAGCCATGCTTGCGGCGTAGGTGAGCCGTTCCCTCCGGAGATCGTTCGTGCCATAATGCTCCTTCGCGCAAACGCGCTGGCTAACGGGTTTTCAGGCGTGTCACCGGCGTGCGTGGACACTTTGCTTGAAATGCTTAATAAGAACGTTATACCTTTCGTACCTTCGAAAGGTTCGCTCGGCGCATCCGGCGATTTGTGCCACCTTGCACACATCGCACAGGTTATGATGGGTTTGGGTGAGGCGTTTTATGGCGGGGAACTGTTACCAGGCTGCGAAGCTCTGAAACGCGCTGGCATCGCGCCGTTCGCCCCGATGGGTAAGGACGGGCTTGGGCTTATAAACGGCACGCAGGCCATGTCGGCAATCGGCGCATTCGCATGTTACGACGCGCATAGGCTTTTGATGGTCGCAAATACCGCCGCCGCGCTTACACTGGAGGCGCTTGGCGGATGTATTGACGCGTTTGACGAACGCCTACACAAGGTACGGCCCCACCCCGGGCAAGTTAAATGTGCGGCGGATATACGGCAGCTTCTCGAAGGCAGTTTAAATATAGGTAAATCCGGCCGCGTACAGGACGCGTACTCCCTCCGCTGCGTGCCGCAGGTACACGGCGCGTCTTGGGATGCGGCAAACTACGCCGCCAATGTGCTAACGATAGAGATAAACTCCGTTACGGATAACCCGATTGTATTTAAGGATGAGGGTAACGTTATATCCGGCGGCAACTTTCACGGCCAGCCGCTTGCATTAAGCCTTGATTTTCTAGGCATCGCCATGGCGGAACTTGCAAACATATCGGAAAGGCGGACGGAACGCCTTGTAAACCCAACCCTAAGCGGCTTACCAGGATTTTTAACGAAGGAACCCGGCGTAAACTCCGGCTTTATGATACCGCAGTATACGGCGGCCTGCCTCGTGTCTGAAAACAAAGTGCTAGCACACCCGGCATCCGTTGATTCGATCCCAACGTCTGCTAACCAGGAGGACCATGTGTCCATGGGCGCGATATCAGCACGTAAATGCAACGAAATTATTAAAAACACACGATATGTCCTCGCCATAGAACTGATGTGCGCCGCGCAGGCCGTTGATATCGGCGGAAATGTGGCCGGACTAGGCACCTATACCAAGAAAATATATGAAGCAATACGCGCCGCCATACCTAGATTAGATAACGACCGCTACCTCGCACCGGATATAGAAAAGTTAGCGGAAATGGTGGCGGATGGTGTGTTTAATAAAATAATCGTTTAACCATGGCCAGCCCCACGAACCGCATATCCCAACCACGAAATACATGAAAAATAAGAAGGTGTAAAATGAATTATAAGAATGAGATTGCCAAACTTTTAGGTAATATTATTGAAATGCCTATTGATGAGATTGAATTAAGCGTCGAAACCCCGGCAAATGCCGCAATGGGTGACTTTGCGTTCCCCTGCCACAAGCTTTCAAAAGCGATGCGCAAAGCGCCTAATATGATTGCGGCGGAGTTTGCTGACAAAATCGGCGTTTCCGTTAATTGTTTTGAAAGAATCGAAGCCGCCGGCCCATATCTAAACTTTTTCGTTAATAAATCGGCCTATGTAGCCAATGTTATTAACGAGATCTGCGAAAAACGCGATAACTACGGCACGCGGGATGTTGGTATTGGCAAAACGGTCTGCATCGACTACTCCTCCCCCAACGTCACGCACGAGTTCCACATCGGCCATTTATACTCCACCGTTATCGGCGCAGCTCTCTATCGCATGTACAAATTCCTAGGCTACAACACCGTCGGCATCAACTACATCGGAGACTGGGGTTCACAGTTCGGCAAACTGGTATATGCGTTTACTGAATGGTCTTCGCTTGAGCAAGTAGAGCTAGGCGGATTAGACGAACTGACCCGCGTTTACGTAAAATACCATGTAGAGGAAGAAAAGAACCCCGAACTTAAGCAATCGGCCCGTAGTTGGCTGGTACGGATGGAGCAAGGTGACGAGACGGCACTTGCCCATTGGCGCATGATTTGCGACATCTGCCTTGCCTCAATGGATAAAACATACAAGCGATTAGGTATCAGCTTTGATTCCTATCGAGGCGAATCCTATTACAATGATAAAATGACCGCCGTCGTCAATGAACTTCAGGATAAGAAATTGCTGACTGAGAGCGACGGTGCGCAGATTGTTGATCTGACCGAACACAAGATGCCCGTATGCCTGATTTTGCGCGGCGACGGAGGTACGCTCTACCCCACGCGCGACATCGCCGCGGCGTTTGACCGCAAGGAAATGTACGGCTTCCACAAATCCCTATATGTTACAGATTCGCGCCAATCTCTGCACTTTGCCCAGTGGTTTAAGGTTGTGGAGCTTATGGGCTATAATTGGGTGCAAGACATGGTACACATACCATACGGCCTTATGTCGCTGGAAAGCGGTGCGCTTTCCGCCAGAAAGGGTAATGTTATACACCTTGAAGACTTTTTTAACGAAGCGGCAAGGCGGATTATGGCGATTATAAACGAGAAAAACGCGTCATTGCCAAACAAGGATGCTGTGGCGGAAGCCGTGGGCGTTGGCGCGGTCGTGTTTGACGCGCTCAACAAAACCTGCATAAAGGACAAGGTTTTCTCATGGGAATCCGCGCTTAACTTTGACGGTGAGACTGGCCCGTACGTGCAATACACCCACGCCCGAGCCGCATCCGTGCTTGAAAAGGCCGCCGATGCGCCGGATGTAGCTGGCATTGACTTCTCCGCTCTAACGGACGAGGCCGCGTTCACGCTGATAAAGTCCCTCGCCTCCTTCCCTGACAAAATACGCGAAGCCGCAGAGAAGTACGAACCTTTTATACTCTCGCGTGCACTTATAGGCATAGCACAGAACTTTAACAAATTCTACCACGACAACCCAATCCTCACAAGCGAAGCGCATGTAAGGAACGCGCGCCTGTGTATGGTTAGGTGCGTTAAGGATGTTCTTAAGACTGGTCTTGCGCTTTTGGGTCTTAAGGCACCGGAAAAAATGTAAGCAGATTACGAAATGTGGATTAATTGGGTAATATTTATCGGAATAACCGCATCATTTCAAATATCCCACTTTATATTACGCAGGTATAAAGTGGGTATGAAAATAATACGGATTTCCGGTTATCTATCATATCTTTGTTTCATAGATGTTATTGGTGTCCTTTTTGGATTACACGGATACATGCTTATTTATATATCTAGCGAAATAAGGCTTGGTTTCTATTTATTTGCTCTATTTACGTTTTTAAGATATCCGCTATATACGTTTTTCCAAGCACTGTTCCAACTTGCGGGAGATTTTTACATAAAAAGACTAAAACACATAAGGATGCCAACCAAAAATACTTACACACAAAAAACCGAATATATTTTACCCTTCAAGGGTAAATGGACAGTACGTGGCGGAGGAATGGACAAACGGTTGCGCCATAGGGGTTCTGTATCACAGACATATGCTTATGATTTTGTCATAATGGATGGCTATGGGAAGTCCTGCCAAGGTAATTCTACGGATTTACATAACTATTTCTGCTACGCAAAAGATATAATTGCCACGGCCGACGGTATTGTTGTTCAAGTGCGTAAAAATGCAAAAGATAGCCTCGTTGATGGGGTTAAGGCATATTGCGGCTCTTCCGATATAAGGGGAAATTATATAACGATTAAGCATAATGATGGTGAATACAGCGTGTCCGCCCACCTTATGCCCGGCAGCATTGTTGTTGAAGCCGGAGATAAGGTTAAGCAGGGTATGGTTATCGCTAAATGCGGCAATTCAGGTAATTCATCCGAACCGCATTTGCACTTTCAGTTTCAATCCGGAAAGAGTTTCTTTTTTTCTGCCGGACTTCCCCTTGCTTTCAAGGGAATAACTGCACAAAATAAAACGAATTACAAAATGGCAGACCGGCGTTCTACCGAAAACAATCTACAGATAGCCGGAGATAAGGTTTATATTGGCAGAGGGCTTGAGGTTTATAACGAAATATAAATTTGTAACAGTCTCTGGCGAACAAAGTTCGCCCCTAAAATCTTATTTGCCAAACTTTGCTTTTTATGGTATACTTGTTGGAGTGATTTTTTTCGGAGGAAGCAAATTGAGCGAAACAAAAGCAAAACGGCCCGCAAATACAAAAAACACGCCCAAACCCGGCGCAAAAAAAACCACCGCCAAGGCCGGGCAAAACGTTAGACCGTCAGCCAAAGCGGGTAGGCATGCCCCACCCCAACGAGAAGAAATGAAGCCCGAAATAAAGATTGAGGTTATAGCGATATGTCTCTTTTCACTTGCCGTGCTTCTTTTTTTCGGCGTTATTATTAGCGGCGGACTTAACGTTTTTAACGGCAACCTAAACCGCTTCCTTGTCGGTCTTTTCGGCTTTGGCGCTTATCTTCTACCGTTCGCGTGTGTGGTTTGGGGTATCTCCATTTTGGCAAAAAAGGGCGCTGGCATACGCAAGCGTAGATTTTTTATGTATGCCGCCCTTTTCGTTATTCTCATCACATTCATCCATTTAGCCTCCAGCGGCGGCACGGCGGCATACGGCTACCCGTTCGGCGACCGCGCCGTATATTCTTATGAAAACGCCTCGGCAGGCACGGGCGGTATAATTGGCTTCACCTTTACATGGCTTTTATCGTTCCTTGGTCGCGCTGGTTCTTTTATCGTACTTGTTTCCGCTTTCATAATTCTCATAATAATATTGACAGGGCGTTCACTTTTCAACATTCTTGGTATAATTTTCTCCTCATCCGGCAAAAAAATCACAGATGCACACCGTAACAGGCAAAGCCGCGCCGCACAAAACCGCTACAAAGAACCGGTAGCCCACACCAAACCTACGCTGCCTCCACAAAAAAAGCAATCATATGACTTTGACTACACACCAGGTACGCCGGACGATTACGTCTACGAACAACACGGCAAATCCGGCCTCGGCTTGCCAACCCTAACCCCGATTGATACAAGTTATGAAAAATATTCCAAACGCAAAATCGTTGACTTCATCGTTGACGACAGCGATTTGTCCGACGACAACGCCGAACATGCAGTTTTCGAAATACACGAACCGTCCGTTGACTTTGACGAGAATATCGAAGAATATGAGGAATATGTTGACAGCGATGAAGAATTTACTGATGATAATATTGCCGTTTCTGATGACGAATACGATGAATATTATGACGAAACGCCTATCTACGCCGCAAATATAGACCCCCTCTTCGCTGATTACGCGGAAAATGAAGAGGAGAATTTTGAAGAACATATTGAAGAATACGAAACAGACGACAACATTGGCTCAAGCATAAATATCGAAGGCACCGGGATAGAAGGCTACGTCTCCAAAACCCTCACAGCTATCGGCGATGCTGACTTTGTCGCTGCAAGCGAAACGAATGAAGAAGACCAAACCGGCCACGTCCCGCAACTTACCGCCGTATGTAAAAAAACAGTGGACGAAGTTAACAGACCGTATGTTTTACCGTCTGTGGATTTACTGAACGTCAATACCTATGTCCCATCCACAAAATCCAAGGTGCAAATAGAAGCGAACGCCAGAAAGCTGGAGGAAACGCTAAAATCCTTCGGGGTTACGGCTACCGTGGTTGCCGCAACGGTTGGCCCAACGGTTACGCGGTATGAAATATCCCCGGGCGTTGGCGTAAAGGTATCAAAGATTTCGGGCTTAGCGGACGACTTGGCTCTCAGCCTTGCCGCTCTCGGTATACGCATCGAAGCCCCAGTACCCGGCAAATCCGTTGTGGGGATAGAAATCCCCAATACCGAAGTGCAAACGGTCTTTCTGCGCGATGTGGTTGACAACGACATTTTCCACGGCTTCCCCTCCCGCATCGGCTTTGCTGTAGGTAAGGATATCGCCGGCAATTCCGTAATCGTGGACATCGCAAAAATGCCGCACCTTCTAATCGCCGGCGCAACCGGTGCGGGCAAATCTGTCTGTATAAACACGATAATCGCAAGCATTTTATTAAAATCCACACCGGAAGAAGTTAAGATGCTGATGATAGACCCAAAGGTCGTTGAGCTTAATGTATACAACGGCATCCCGCATTTAGAGATCCCCGTCGTTACCGACCCGCACAAAGCCGCGGGTGCGCTGTCCTGGGGCGTACGCGAGATGAACGAGCGTTATAATGCTTTCGCCAAGACGGGGACGCGTGATTTAAAGGGATACAACGATAAATTGGCAAAAGAGGGTATAAAACCCCTGCCACAGATTATCATAATAATAGACGAACTTGCGGATTTAATGATGAGCTGCAAGGCAGACGTGGAGCAAAACATCTGCCGCCTTGCCCAAAAAGCCCGCGCCGCCGGCATCCACCTTATCATCGCGACGCAAAGGCCGTCGGTTGATGTCATAACTGGTCTCATCAAGGCCAACGTGCCAAGCCGCCTAGCTTTTGCCGTTACCAGCGGAACAGACTCTCGCACGATTTTAGACATGGTCGGTGCGGAGAAGCTATTAGGCAAGGGTGACATGCTCTTCTCACCGGCAGGCCTAGCCAAACCCCAGCGCATACAGGGCGCGTTCATCACAGACGCGGAGGTGGAACGCCTCGTCACCTTCATCAAAACGGAAAACGGCGAAGCGGAGTACGACGAGGAGAAAATCGAACGCATCACCGCAAACGACAAGACGATGGACGAAAATGACTTCGGCGAGGACGCGGACGAGCATATCCACGAAATAATCGCTTTCGTTACGGAGCAGGGCAAGGCGTCCATATCCCTTATCCAGCGCAAGTTCCGCCTTGGCTACAATCGCGCCGCGCGCATCGTCGACATGTTAGAGGACCGAGGCATAGTCGGCCCCGCGGACGGGACGAGCAAGCCGCGTAAGGTTCTTGTCGGCCCACACGCGTAATATAGGAATCATGGACAATAAAATATATTATAAAGCCAAGAGATTTTTTCCAGATAAAACATATGAAGATTTTTCGGGAATAACAGCTAGGGAAGAAATTGTAACTTTCGATTCTCTGTGTGAAGTTGTAAATGTTGAAGGAATTAATGGTACTGAATATTTATGCGATTGGAATTATGGCGTATCAGATCTCAAAGTATTATTATCTAAACCTTTAAAACACGATGAGCAAATTATAGCTTGCTTTAGAAATCCTACGAAAAATCATGAATTTCATAAACTTGATGTTAGGTTTGAATTTTGCGGGTATGATCTAAGCGACAACACTATGACTAGTGCAATCACTAATTCCGGCGGCGGTTTTGATAAAGCAATACCCTATAACACGCTCAACCAATACGGGTTAATCAGTAATTTTAATGTCGCAATTACTTGTCGTTATCTCTTGGAACAACTTTATGGCGAGATAATTGTTGGTGACCCTCACGCATATTGTGATATTTTTGAGATTTGGCGTACATTAAAACTTTAACTCCTCCGCGGACGGGACAAATAAGCCGTATATGAAACTTGTCGGTTCACACGCATGGTCGTTGTATTATCTGGAGGCACTATGCGACGTATTTTTATATTCGGGTCGTCCGGCTCAGGGAAAACTACGCTTGCGAAGCAGTTGGGTAAACTACTGTCTTTGCAGGTACACCATTGCGATAGAATTAGGCAAATAGAAAATTGGGACTGGAAACCTTTAAGCGAAATCCACGCCCTAGTAAGCGAAATTATAAACGGGGATAAATGGATTTTAGAAGGCTATCCCACAGCAGAAATGATACCCGCATGTTTGGCGCGCGCCGATGTTATCATTTTTACTGACCTCAACAGGTTTCTGTGTATGTACCGTGTTTTAAAACGCAGCTTTCGTTACCACGGCAAGGTACGCGAAGATGTCGGCGATGGGTGTAAAGAAGGCTTCCCCCCACTTGGCTTATGCCGCGTGATATGGAGGTTCCGCAGGGAATGGCGGCAACGTTGTATCGGTTGGTTATTCGCCTGTAACAAACCTGTACATCACTTAAAATCACGCAGGCAGGTACAACGGTTTATAAATAAGATAAACTCCGCTTATCACACGATATAATAATATAGCAAAATAATGACTAGAAAATATCAAAGGAGATTTAAATAAAGATGACAGACATTCAAATCGCAAACGCCGCAAAAATGCTTCCCATAAAAGAGGTTGCAAAAAACTTTGGTATCAGTGAAGATTATTTAGAATTTTACGGCAAATACAAAGCCAAGCTTAATGATGATTTATACGACAGCTTAAAAGACAAGCCCAACGGCAAGCTGATTTTGGTAACGGCAACGAACCCAACACCGGCCGGCGAAGGCAAGACGACGACGACAATAGGCCTTTCACAGGCGCTTAATAAAGTCGGCAAAAAGGCCATTGCCGCACTGCGTGAGCCGTCCCTCGGCCCGTGCTTTGGCGTTAAGGGCGGTGCTGCCGGCGGCGGATACGCCCAAGTCGTGCCTATGGAAGATATAAATCTGCATTTTACCGGCGATTTCCACGCCATTACGTCAGCTAACAATCTTCTGTCCGCCATGATGGACAACCATATCCAGCAAGGCAATGATTTAGGCATAGACCCGCGCCGTATTATCTGGAAGCGTTGCTTGGATATGAACGACCGTGCATTACGCAACGTAGTAGTAGGTTTGGGTGGAAAATCGGACGGCATACCGCGGCAAGATGGGTTTATGATCACCGTTGCAAGCGAAGTAATGGCCATCCTCTGCCTAGCTGAGGATTTAAAGGATCTGCGTGAACGCCTCGGCAATATCATAATCGCATACAATTACGACGGTGCCCCCGTTACCGCACGTGATATTAAAGCCCACGGCTCAATGGCTGTCCTCCTTAAAGATGCCATCAAGCCGAACATCGTGCAAACGCTTGAAAACACACCCGCCCTCGTACACGGCGGCCCGTTTGCCAATATCGCGCATGGCTGCAACTCTGTTAGGGCAACGAAAATCGCACTTAAACTCGGCGACTACTGCGTTACCGAGGCGGGTTTCGGCGCGGATCTTGGCGCAGAAAAGTTCTTAGACATAAAATGCCGCAAAGCCGGCCTTAAACCGGACGCGGCAGTTATCGTAACGACTATCCGCGCACTTAAGTTCAACGGCGGCGTTGAGAAAACGCACCTTAACGTCGAAAACGTGGACGCATTAAAAAAAGGCATAGACAACCTGCTCGCGCATATTGAGAACATGCAGAAGTTCAATATCCCTGTTGTCGTCAGCCTTAACCACTTTAATACGGACACCGATACCGAGGTAGATGTTGTCCGCCAAAAGTGCGAAAACCTGGGCGCGGCCTTCGCCCTGTGCGGCGTATGGGCAAACGGCGGAGCCGGCGGCATAGAACTTGCAAACCTTGTTATCAAAGCGGCTGAAAGCGGCGCTGCCAATTTCACCCCGCTATATAAAGACGATATGAGCATCACCAAGAAAATAGAGAAAATCGCCAAAGATATTTATGGCGCAAGCGGCGTAAATATGCTTGCTCCTGCTAAAGCGGAGATTGCCAAAATCAACAAACTAGGCTTCTCCCACTTACCAGTCTGCATGGCGAAGACGCAGTATTCCCTATCAGATAACCCTGCCCTCCTCGGGCGCCCTACAGGCTTTGAAGTAACCGTGCGCGAAGTCCGCCTCTGCGCCGGCGCAGGTTTTATCGTCGCCGTAACAGGCGATATAATGACTATGCCTGGCCTACCTAAAGTACCTTCGGCGGAGTTTATAGATATTGATGAAAACGGTAGGATTGATGGGTTATTCTAATTAATCCCCCCTTCTATCAAAGTGCGGCTCGTTTTTCACCTAAATGAGTAACTATTAAAAAGATAAAAACGGAGGACGGAAATGAAAGACCTATTCAAAACCAATAAAATGTTCCGCCTGCTTTTATGGTACCAGTTTTTTTCTGGCCTCGGCGGCGGCGTATTTTCGTTTTTTATGCTGTTTTCCGTACACATGTTATATCGAAACCCGATATACACAGGTATAGCCGGGTTTTTAATGTCGGCTCCATTTATCTTCGCTTTCGCCGTTGGCCCGGTGATAGACAGGCGCAACAAAGTCACAATCATGCGCCTAACTACGTTTTTGGAGTTTGCGGTACTAGCCATGCTAGTTGTTACCCCATTCCAGGAACGGCTCGGCGTTATGTTCATGTTCGCCGTTATTTTTATCTATTCCCTAGCGGCATTATTTGAGGCTCCGGCAGGTACAGCTCTGCTTCCCAATATCGTGGCCGAAGATAAGATTATGGAGGCGAACTCCCTTATACAAATCATATCAATAACAGGCGGGATCGTCATTGCCATCGTATTGTTCGTAATTATGGGCGATACAATCAATAACGGCTACGCAGACTCTGGCAGCTTTATTTCATTTGAATTGGTTTATGGGATATCTGCCGGCTTCTTGGCACTTGCCCTCTTGTTCGCAATATTACTAAGATGCCCCTCGGCACAGGTCAATGGCAAACCTGCCGCCGCAAACTATTTAAGAGACTTAAGGGAAGGTGCAAAATTCCTCCGTCACAATGTATTATTCTATATAACGATAGCCATGGTGGCAAAATCCTTCGTAATCGAAGTCGCTTACATAAGTATGCCAGCTTTTGCGGAGTACCATGTCGGCGCGCAAGGTTATGTTGTCTTAACCGTGATAAGCATGGCAGGTGTGCTTGCCGCATCCTTCCTGGTAGGCTTATTTGGCAAGCGCTTTAGGGTTGGGCAGCTGCTTCTTGTTGTAACAGCACTCCAAGGCGGTATGCGAATCCTCTTCGTATTTATTCTTCCGGAGCAGTATTATTTGGGGCTTGGAGTACATTTCCTATTTTCTGCACTCGGTGCGGCGTCAGGCGTTGTTGTGCAGACCTTAGGGCAGAAAATTCCGCCAAAGGATATGGTCGGCCGCGTAAACACGATCAGCACAACCTTCGCGGCCATATTCGTCGCTATCGGCGCATTGGCCGGCGGCCTTATAGGCAATGTCGTGCCGGTTGTGGATCATATATTCATATACCAAGGCATAGCATACGTGATAATCGGTATCTTTATAATCTCTATCCCAAGTATACGAAAGCTGCCTAAAGTTAATGAAATTGGAGACAATAAAACAGAAGACACGACAAGTATAGCGTAATGAAGCTAAAACAGTTATTTAGAGAGCGGATTGGCCCTCTTGTTTGCTTCGCAAACGGCCGAGTGGCACTCCGCGTTGCTGCGCAATTGGCAAACGAACTTGAGCGTCAGCGTACTTTGTCCGCGAACTTAGTAACTGTTTAATCTTCATTTAGCTATAAATAAATAGATCGGAGAAAAACTATGCCAGCACAGATAATAGACGGTAAAAAGATATCCGAAGACATAATAAGCGAGATAAGAGCCGAAGTCGCCGCACTTACAGGCAGGCCGCCATGCCTAGCCGTAGTGTTGGTCGGCAATGACCCGGCATCCGCCGTTTACGTCGGCAGCAAGAAAAAGATGTGCGAAAAGATCGGCATAACGTCGATCGAACGCATCTTACCGGCATCCGCATCCCAAGATGAGTTATTTACGGTAATTAAGCAGCTGAACAACGATGATGGCGTAGACGGCATCCTCATTCAATCGCCCTTACCAAAACACATCAACGAGCAGGCAGTCTTTAACTTCGTCTTGCCCGAAAAGGATGTGGACGGTTTCAGCCCAACAAACGCCGGCCTAACTGCACTGGGGGAAAGCGGCGGCCTTGTGTCCTGCACACCCGCCGGTTGCGTCGAGCTTCTGCGCCGCACGGATATAAATATGTCTGGAACAAATTGCGTAGTTATAGGCCGTTCCAACATCGTCGGCCGTCCCGTCGCTAGCCTTATGCTTAAAGAATCCGCTACCGTAACCATCTGCCACAGCAAGACGAAGAATTTGGCGCAATACACACGCCAGGCAGACATACTAATCGCCGCAATAGGAAAGAAGCACTTCGTTACTCCCGATATGGTGAAGGACGGAGTAGTTATCATTGACGTAGGCATAAACCGAACGCCTGATAGCAAAAAACTACATGGCGATGTGGACCCCGCCTGCGCGGAGAAGGCATCACATATTACACCCGTTCCCGGCGGCGTCGGCCCAATGACTATCGCGATGCTTATGTCAAACTGCCTAAAGGCATATAAGAGAAACCATGCCAAATAAGCCATCCCTAGCCCTTATATCCCTCGGGTGCGATAAAAACCTGGTTGAAAGCGAACGTATACTCGGAGCGCTTTCAAACGGTGTTTTTATCGTTTCTGATGTAAATGCCGCCGATATCGTTATCATCAATACATGCGGCTTTATCCAAGCTGCGGTTGACGAGGCGCATGAACAGATAAATGAAGTATTAAACCAGCGTAAATTAAACGCGCATGTAATCGTTACGGGTTGCTTTGTCCAGCGTTTCTTGCACGATCTTCCTCCGCAATATCCAGACATACACGCATTTGTTGCTGATTTTGCGGAAGTGCAGAAAGCCGTCGCAGATTTAGTTGGCGGCACGTGGAACGAAGGTCAATGGCGGGTACTTTCCACACCATCCCACTACGCCTACCTAAAGATCGCCGAAGGTTGCGACAACTGCTGTACATACTGTACAATCCCCCTAATAAAGGGCGGGCTGAAATCCGTACCGATGGACGAACTCCTATCCGAAGCCGCCGCCCTAGCAGCCACCGGCGTTAAAGAGCTTATCTTGATCGCGCAGGACACAGCCGTATACGGCAGGGATATCTACGGTGAAAGCCGTTTACCCCACTTATTGCAAGAACTGGCTAAAATACCAGCCATAAAATGGCTTCGCTTAATGTACTGCTACCCAGAACATATTTCCGACGGGTTAGTAGAGGAAATAGCAGCCAACCCCAAGGTGTGTAAGTATTTAGATATGCCTATCCAGCACTCAAGCAGCTCTGTATTGGATCGCATGGGGCGGAAGATGGATGAGAGCGGATTACGCGGTTTAATAACAAGGTTACGAACCCGCATACCCGGTATCGCGTTGCGTACGACGGTGATAACAGGCTTCCCCGGCGAAACCA
>Ga0123355_10004616_pt1 | contig 20035 bp, 10 predicted proteins | sample TergutEmb28metaG_3_FD_89872 | JGI IMG/M metagenome (GOLD analysis project Ga0123355, IMG submission 89872) | Embiratermes neotenicus P1 segment gut microbial communities from Petit-Saut dam, French Guiana - Emb289 P1 | ecosystem: Host-associated > Arthropoda: Insects > Digestive system > Gut ...
ACTCAACAAATAAGTCGCAAGCTCCTGAGGATGGATGTATTAACATCCGAAACATGTTGAGCATTAAATAATGAAATAATAAAGCAAGTGACATCAAGTTGGTCTCTCTTTATTCAACTCTGGGAGTACTCAGCAACATGAAACTTAGGAAGCAACAGCAGAAAGGTGCCTGTGTACACTTAGGTTCCAAATGCTTCTTTGCCATTCTGCACACCTCGTTTGCCTATAATTCATTTATCAGTGCCGAGTGAACACCACTGAAGAGGGGTCTGTCACTCTGCAGGGGCTAAAACTGTTTTCTTTTGGTCGCATTTCTTTAAGTATTTACCACAACCAACAAATTTATTGATGTTAATCAGATACATGTTTTATATGGACCCTAACTTCAAGCTACCGACTGTCTGCACCCACAGTATTTCTTAGGAGAAATTGCGAAGAATTACTTTAGCTTCATGCAAAGAAGCTATTGTACTGGCTCGACACACACAAGAATTACATTTTCCAGATCATTTTTGGTGCAAACTCCCAACAACAAACTTCACCAAAGCTAACTCAGCAATGTTGGGGCTGAAATATAAAAGACATACGCACAACAAACACCTTTATTTATTTTTTATTGATTGATTTATTCATTCGTTCATCATTTTAAGTGTTTTATTTAACGACAGTCAATTGCAAACAATATATGGCGTCAATGACAAAGGCAAATGGAGCATTGATAAAATGAAACTAACGGGGAAAGACCGAAGTACTCGGAGAAAATCCTGTCCCAGTGCCACTTTGTCCATAACACCTTTGTTACAGTGACATTCGTTGCAAACGCGGACTGGACTCCATGAGTTGGACGCTCGTACCAAAAAGTCGGGCCAATCCGTAACGTATAACTTTGCTTCGAAGCTGTGCTGTCTACAAAATATGTTTTAACTTCGGGCATTTTGCGTAACACATATACAGCAAGACAGCGAGCAATAGTGCAATCTATAGCAACTAAACTTCAGGTGCACAACCGATTAAAAATATAGAGATTTATCCCTTGTCCAAAAGCGTCGAGACCCGCTCTGGAGGCCATCCAGCCACAGTCAATGGAAATGGGACGCTCTTTCACCAGGGGTAAAGCCACCAGGGCGTGAAGCTGACCACTCACCTTCATCAAGTGCCGCAGTTAGGAATAAAAGCAGCCTTGCCTCCACTCCCTCATTAACTTACGTCTTTATTGTGGGTATAAGAACGTTACGTTTGCCTATACCTTTACAAATAAACAGAAATTCGAACGCGACTTTGGTTTTCAAACTGAACTTGAAGCTCCAAATTGGCCTTCAAGTAATAAATGTTCATGTCTGTAATGTCCCTGTACGTGCATAAGAATGCCTTACGACACAGTGCTGATGACTTTTGGTAGACGTGGCAACAGCCGACCAATGCGTAAGGCAAGTCATAACCGTAAGCTATTTTTTATTCTTTATGATGTGTGCACTCTTAAAGAGTAAACTGTTTGGTAAGAAACGATATAGAAACGGTGTAGCCCTAAATGTACTAGAACTTCAGGAATTCAGTACTACATACATCACACAGTTAAAATTCAATAACGTCAAGAAGTTCACAACAGCCCTGTATGAACACCATGTCCAAGCACCAGTTCTACAAATCTTAGCGTAACAATTTATTCGCCCATCCTCGAAATTCTTCAGACTGCAATACAACTACACAATGTCGCGTCTTACGTCAATGGCTCCCGTTAAAAGTACGAAGAAGCAGATTTAGTTTCCCATCGCGCATCACAATAACAGCTGCTAGGTCTCAGATTACGTGTTTGCCTTTCATGACAGCATTCTTCTTCCTGCTCCAGGAAGGATTATAGGCCTACCAGTCGGCCAAGCTGCACGTACCGGGTGACCAACTTGCTGACAAAGATGAAGTCCTGACCTAGCCTCACAAAATTAATGCACATACCTTGCAAGACACCCGGTAGGAGAGGAGCAAGAAAGGGTTCCACTACAGAGACTGGTATAGTAGAACCATATACTGTACTACTACAAGAAGGCCGATAAATAAGATGATGATATACCAGTACACACTTGCCCTTTTCTACCTACTGTTATATTGTCGCAACGTCCCTCCAGTACACAACAAGCCCTAAGCGCTCGTTGCTACACTGAAGCCACGGAAAGAGTCCCACGGATAGTAGGGATGACGGCGCTCACGTCTTCTCCCTTCCTGCTAGTGTCGTCTAGCTCATAATGGCGAATATCTATCAGGCCTCAAAGCATGTCACTACCGCAAGTTATCACGTGCCTGTCAGTATCAATATTCGTGTGAACGGAATTCCCATAAAGGCGTAAGAGCTCCAGCGAGATGCGGCAGTGGTCAATTCATGGGACGTACGTCCGAACCTTCTGCACAGCGAAATTAAGATTGCTGGCCAGAAATACAAAGAAGCCTGGGTCTTTCAGTACTTTTGTGCGATGCCTCTCCCACAATACACAAACACATCAACCAAGTGTCTTTCACTCTTAGGCTGCACAAAATATCAACGTGTTTACGGATGACGAATGACATAAGGCCAGCGTAGTTCCATGTCCCTTTAATCTGAGATGAAAGGTCAGCACCGTGTTTGGTCTCCAAACAACATCCTATACGTGACGTTGCAGACGCCAAAACATTTCACAGTTGCAACAACACAAAGCTGTTTTGCAACACCGCATGACAGTTGCTCGTGGCCGTAATTTTATGTCTAGTAAAAATACACTGAAGTACAGTATCTCACTGACAGGATATGAGAGACACAACAATTGTACTCATCGAGATTATCTCGTTACCACGCACAGGTAGGTAACTCTTCAATTCCTTCGAACTCTCAGTATCATGAATTTATTATAGAATGTGGGGGGATTATCCATGATAAATAGGTCCCTGTCACCAAAGCATGGCGCGCCTTCAGGTTGCGGATGGAGGAATGGCCTCCAATATGGAGGGTAGCTGCGAATATATTGAGTAAGCAGTCGCGGACAGCCGATGAGGGGTGGTCCTCCGGCTAGGGGGTTGCGAGAGGTGCTAACAACTCCTCAACGTAAAACCTGGCCTTGTTACGAAAAGCATACATGTGCCTCGGGCCTGGACTGATCCTTTGGTACGACCTAAGCAATGTCAAAGGGACATGAGATTTGGTGCATCACATGTAAAAAGCCTGTATAGGTCAGTTCACTTAAAACAGTAGCCAGGGAATTCGCATGGTATAAATTAGATTTAATAAGCAGGTGGGACAAAGGGAGCACGGTAAGAGCAGCAGATTATATTTTTTCTATGGAAAAGGAAACGAAAATAATCAATTTGGAACAGGTTTTTTTGTACACCACAGAATACTATCAGCAGTTATGAGAGTAGAGTTTATTAGTGATACGACGTTATATACAGCTCTGAGAGGTCGCTGGTGTCACATCACTGTTTTGAGTGTGCATGCACCACGTGATGATTCAAAAGACAATTTTTATGAGGAATTAGATCGGGTTTTCCATCGTTTTCCTAAGTACCATACGAAAATTCTGTTAGCAGAATTTAATGCAAAATCGGGAAGAGAGGATATTTTCAAACCCACAATTGGGAATGAGAGTCTACATCAGGACAGTAATGATAATCGTGTTGGAATAGTAAACTTAGCCACGTCACAAAATCTAGTTGTTAAAGGCACGATGCTCCCGGACCGAAACATTCATAAATACACATGGACCTCTCCTGATGAGAAGACTCACAACCAGATTCATCACATATTGATAGATTGGAGATGGCATTCGAGTATATTCGATGTACGATTTTTCGGGGGAGCTGACTGTGATACCGATCACTATCTGGTGGAAAAAGAATCAGAATAAGATCTCAAAAAAAGTTTGCAGCTTAGGAGAAGTCAAATGATAGCGAGGACATAAACGGGGATTGGGAAAACTTCAAAGAGAATATCAAAACCTCAGCTAAGGTGAGTCTAGGCCTGTATGATGAAGCAGCAAAAACCATGGTTTGATGAAGAATGTTTACGAATATTAGATCAAAGGAAGCAGGCTAAAATACTGTGGTTACAGGATCTGGACCACAGCAATGTAGATAATCTAAACAATGTAAGACGCGAAATCTCAAGAACAAGGAGGAGTATCTGAAGCTAAAATTGATGAACTTGAAACTAGCAGTAAGATCAACAATATCAAACACTTGTATAAGGGCATCAATGATTTTAACAGGGGTTACCAGCCAAGAACTAGTATAGTAAAGGATGAGAAGTGTGATTTGGCTACAGACTTCCACAGTATTTTGATTAGGTGCAGGAACCATTTCTCTCAGCTATTGAATGTACATGGAGTTAATGATCACAGGCAGGCATAAATACAAACAACAGAGCTACTAGTGGCTGAGTCGAGTGCCTTTGAGGTTGAGATGGCTGTTGGAAAGCCAAAAAGTAAAAAAACACCAGGTAATGATAAAATCTCAGAAGAACTGATTAAAGCAGGGAGTAGAACAACTCCCTCTGAGATTCACGAACTTGTTCATTCCATTTGGTATGAGGAGGAATTGGCTGAGGAGTGGAAGGAGTCGATCATTGCACCTATTTACAAGGAGGGCGAGAAAACAGACTGTACAAATTATAGAGACATACCACTTTTGTCAAGTACGTACAAACTTTTATCCAACGTCCTGCTGTCAAGGTTAACTCCATATGCAGAGGAAATTATTGGGGGGTCATCAGTGTGGATTTAGACGCAACAGGTAAACAAACTGATCAAATACTCTGCATTTGTCAAATATTTGAGAAAAAATGGGAATACAACGAAGCAGTGGCTCAGTTCTTTGCAAACTTCATGAAAGCCTATGATTCCGTTACGAGGGAGGTATTGTTTAATATTCTCAATGAGTTTGGTATCCCCACGCAACTGGTAAAGCTAATAAAAATGTGTCTGAATGAAACGAGTAGTAGAGTCCAGGTAGGCAAACATTGATCTGACATGTTTCCTTTTAAGAATGGTTGGAAACCAAGACGCTTTATCGCCACTGATTTTCATCGTCGCTCTACAGTATGCCATTAGGAAGGATTAGGTAAACCAGGATGGCTTGAAATTAAATGGCACACATAAAGCTTCTGGTTTATGCTGATGATGTTAATATGTTGGGAGAAAGCGTACGTATGTATTAAAAGCTTTAGTTGTTGCTAGTAAGGAGACTGGACTAGAAGTAAATGCTGATAAAACTAAGTATATGGTTATGTCTCGAGGTCAGGATACAGGACGAAGTTAAAGTAAATATACTGCTAATAGTTCCTTTGAAAGGGTGGAAGAGTTAAAATATTTGGGAACAAACCTAACTAATAACAATTCTATTCAGGAAGAAATTAAGAACAGATTGAAGTCAGGGAATGGTTGCTATCATTTGGTGTAGAATCTCTTGTCTTCCAATTTGCTATCCAAAAATACAAAGATTAAGATATGCAGAACTATAATTTTGCCTATTGTTTTGTGCATATGTGTAAAATATGGTCGCTCACACTGCAGGAGGAACGTAGGCTGAGGGCGTTTGAGAATAGGGTGTTGACAATACGAGGTGGTGTTGATAAGTCCTAAGCCCGACCTACTTCCCGATGTCGTAGGACGGAATCGATAGTGTCGTTGGAAACAGGGGTCTGTTCATGTGCCGAGTTGCAAATCTTTCCTTGTTACAGAGGCTGAAAGGAAGCATGTCAGGCGACGCGCACGATTTCAACATGGAGACGTGAGCTGTCATCAAGTATTTTTTTTTTTTTTTGCCTGCAAGGCACGGCGCCGAAGGAAATTCACGCCATTCTGAAAGAAACATTAGGAGAACATGCACCATCGTATGCCACCGTCAAAAATTGGGTGGCCCAGTTTAAACATGGTGATTTTTCCACCTGTGATGCGTCTCGTCCTGGGCGACCCAAAACAGTGACGACCCCGGAGATTATTGATCAAATTCACGAGCAAATCTTCGAAGACCGCTGGATTTCGGCTAAATCAATAGCTGAGCAACTGGGCATATCACGTGAGCGGGTTGGGTCCATCATTCATGACGATTTGTACATGCGAAAGCTCTCCGCGAAGTAAATCCCGAAATGTCTGAACGCAATTCAAAAACGTCGAAGGTGCCAGTCGTCTGAGCAAATTTTGGAATTTTTTCGGCGCGATCGAAATGATTTCCTGTCGCGATTGGTGACCATGGATGAAACCTGGCTATATCACTATGACCGGGAGACAAAGCAACAATCAATGAAGTGGCGACATAGCGTCTCACCCCGCCCCAAAAAATTCCGAGCGCAAAAATCCGCTGGAAAAGTTCTCGTCTCGATTTTTTTGGGATCAAAACGACATCCTCCTCATTGATTACCTTCCAAAGGGCCAAACTACCAACGCGGAGTATTATTCATCTCTGCTGGTACAAATGAAGGACATTTTGAAGGAAAAACGCCGCAGGAAGATCACCAAGGGGGTCTTGTTCTTGCACGACAATGCCCCGGCTCACCGGGCACTTACAACCCAGAAGAAACTGGCCTACCTGGGCTTCCAATGTCTTGATCACCCACCCTATTCTCCGATCTGGCCTCGTCGGACTACCACCTGTTCCCTGGACTGAAAGAACAATTGAAAGGTCACCATTTTTAGTCCGACGCGGAGGTCATTGCTGCCGCGGAGACCTGGTTGGTCGGACAACCTTCTGAATTTTTTGAGTGGCTTGCAAAAGTTAAAGAAACAGGCTAAGTAGTATATTGAGCTTCGTGGGGAGTATGTTGAATAAATCCCGAGTTTGGTCGCTGTAGCTTGTTTCCTTCCTGGTCGGGCTAAGGACTTATCAGCACCCCTAGTATATGGGCCTACACGGGACGAGATAACAGAGGAGTGGAAAAAACAACATAATTAGGAGCTTAATGATCTGTACTCGCCACACATTATTGGGTTGATCAAATCCATAAGAATGAGATGGGCGGTGCCTGTAGCACCTATGGGGAGAGGACAGGTGCATACAGGGTTTGGGTGGGAAACCTAGGGGAAAGAGGCCACTTGGAAGACCCACGCGTAGATGTGAGTATAATAATCAGATTGATCTTCAGGAAGTGTGGTGGAGGACATGGACATGATTGATCTGGCTCAGGATACAGACAGGTGCCGGGCACTTGTAAACGCGGTAATGAATCTTCAGGATCCATAAAATACGGGGAATTTCTTGACTAGCTGACAACCGGTTAGCTTCTCAAGAGGTACTCTGCTCGATGGATTAAGTAAGTAAGTAGGAGGATTACAGAGTGGTGAAAACTATGCTCGAGCCGAAGTGTCTAAACTGACATACATGAGATATATGTATTTACGACACGGCGACAGTTTGGATATATATCTTGTAATAGTATTTACTACGGCTATTCACTAAACCCCTTCTCCCCATATGAACCATGATCACACCACAGCACGTCCAAAATGCAGCCGAATTAAAAAAATACTCCACATTTACGGAATGTAGACTGTACACAAACCCATAAAATTGTACCGTGCCTTCGCGGGACTGCGCACTGCTCTATCGTTCTGACGTACTGAAGCTGCAGTTCGTACTTCAGTTTCACATCCTGCATAAGCACTAGGCTAACACGACATGCAGCAACAATGACGTGACACTTATCATAATCATATCAATACTGAAACGTACGAATGCGCGTCACACTTCAAACATATGAAGGTGTCATAATCCATTCGAAGTATGTTTGAAGTCACGGCCCCACTCAACAAACCGCCGTCTCCACAGACGATTACGGTATGCAGCAACTTAACCCCTACCAATATATCTGGTTCCATAGAAAGGAATACGATCCATAGTCCAAGATAAAGTTTCTTTCACCTACAATGCAGATGCAGATGACGAATTCCACACATTCTCAACCTCCGCAATAGATAGAGCTGAACGATCAAGTTTCACTCCCCGCTCGGTTTACGTCCCGTACCCAGTGGACAAGACGCTAGATTGATCCCAGGGCCACTTGGGGTTAGCAGCGAAGAGAAAAATCCCATTCCCTTTTGAAAACAGTACCTAGGTCTTCAAATCCGTAACGACCACTAAGCTATCAGGGCTCCTACCATATCTGCATCTGTTGTTGAAGCCACATGCCTTTATTGGTTGAGGGTAATGCTAGCTTATCGTACAGCCGTTAATGGCCAATTTCATAACTGTAGAACACGATCCTAATCCAATATATTAATTCGATTAACACAACATAAAAATAATAACGCATAGAAGATGTAAAGTATACTCCAGGGTAAAAAATACGGTTTAATTTATCGGGCGGTCATTCGCGTATTACGATATACTTGTTACCATAGCAATATTTTTTTGCGGGAATAGCTGGAGACTTAACGCCATACCGTAGGTCATGTATTTTTTTAGTACTGAAGCGTCGAAAATTTGTTGTGTTCTGGATGAAGGTGATAATGTAGTTTGAACAATTATGTAAATTTGCGTCTCTGCCACGACGAGGGCTAAGCTAATTCTGTTCGGCAAATTGTATACATCGGTGCTTCCCTCCAGCTGGATAATTACGTCCAACCTGCGCCTTTATACTCCCCCTCAAAATTATGTAACCATTGTAACATTCCATGCCCCCATTATACTGTCTGCTGAAAGTATGATACCGCTAGCACTGTAGGACAATGCGGCGGTATCACCGGACGCAATACGCCAGGGTGGTCGGCCACTGCAGCAAAATCACTTATATACTGAGTGGACGTTGTGCAGGTAGGTACCACTTTATATTCAGGGGAAACGCTAATGCATTAAAAATATAATTTGTTTGCTCTATGATACAACTGGGCTAACAAGGAGGCGAAAGCATACTTTTCAGAAAATACGTGCGAAAAAATGTACCAAAATTTAAAAAAAATACCACCCACTGTAATTTATCATTAAATATGCTACAACACTAACGCCATTATTAACACTACTACTACTACTACTACTACTACTACCACCACCACCACCAGCGGCGGCTATTCGAGTCCGAGTACTTAGATCTTTAAGAACTTATTACTTCGATATGTTGAGTTTTTCTGACATAACCTCGAAGTTTTGCAGTCTCAATTTGTAACTGCTACCTTACGAAAGAGTATTGCATACGCGCGATTCCATGCTTACAACGCAACGTAAATGAGATCTAACATTTTACGCAACGCAGATTGGTACACGGTACGAACTAACAATCTACGCTGCGTAGCCCCCTTCTTGAAAAGGTTAATCCCACTCTTGATATAAAAACACGAAAACATGGGCAATGTTTCATATTTAATTTCAGTACCCTCTGGTTGCCGATGGGAGAGAAGGCCTCAGGTTATGCAGGGTGGCTGGGAATACAATGGATAAGTAACCGTGGACTGCCGAAAAGAAGTGGTCCTCCAGCTGGAGGTTTGGATGGGGTCTGACAGTCCGTCAACCTAAAACATTAGCGTGTTAAGAAACGTTATACTGGAAAGAGGGCTTGTAGATATTTGTGAATTTCAAACCCCAAAACACCATAACAGATTCTAACACAGCGAAATAATGAGCTCCTCGGCTATGTACCGTGCTGTTCACACACATAACATCCTCATATCCGTAGTTACACAATTATGGATATTCCGCTCTTATGTCCGTCGTACGCGCTTAATATTGGTGTATAAACAGTACAGGTAAAAGCATGGAATTAACATACTCCTAACAATGTTCTAAACATTACACACAATGAGCTACCAGAATCATATCGTCCTTTTTCCTCAAAACATATCAAGACAATATAAAAACAAATAGTGTTGAATAAAATATTTTCTCTTACGTCGCCTAACAAGTACCAGCACCACTCCTTTGAGCACACGATGTTCATCACGCACCATAAAACGAAATTATTTTATCCAACACAATCCACTTCCACATATTTCGTGATTTATTCTAGTAACAGAAATCTATAGTACAATTGACAGTTTATTAATTTGAATGTCCCCTGTGAGCCGCATAATTCGTCGTACCGATTTCCAAGGACTGCAACGAAATCAATATAAAATGTGCCATACTGTTTCGAAGTAATAACCATTCTTTGGCGTTAGCGTACTATTTATTTCGCACCTTCAATACTGAGACTCGTCAGAGCTGAAATAGTGAATGTAGCGTGCCTGTCAAATTTACGAAAAGTAACTACTGCAGTTATAGTATTCGGTACTCACTCGATTGCTGCGATACCGTTATGCCTGGCTTTCTTGACGTTTATCCATCGGATTTCTCCGTAAAGCGAGTGTTAGTTATTTCAGAATCCAGCGTTTTTAACAAAAACATTACTGCACTTGCACTACACAACTACCTTGCACACCACCGCCATGTTAGCTGAACTATGCTACATACAACTGGTGATGCTATTGGATATATCTCCAAACACAGTACTGGTCCACTATTGGTCAGAAAATCCCGCATGTGAATTTGTGTAAACATGGCGACGTCTGTAACGTCTAATCCATCTACGTTGCTTCCCTTGGGTAAAACACAATCTTTTCTTTATTTTTAAATTAATTCTGTGTATCCAAGTTGTATAAACAAGTTATGTAATAAGGTAGAAGATTAGTTATTATAATTTTCTGAAGAAACTGGTTGGTATTTTGTAGTATCATTCAGCCAACCTAAACTTGTTTTCGAAAAACATACAGGCACGTGGTTTCACCTACAATACATATTACACGGTGATACTAGTGCAAGATTCAGTAACATCTGTTGCATTTATAGCAAGAAAATATGTCCCGTAACGTACAACGGGAACTCTTGCTGTTCTCCTCAAAATGGGTTCTGGTGGTACAGCAAATTAAACCAATCAATGCAAACCCTTTCAAGACTGGCCCACCAGATCACAAACTATAAATTACATGATACTCCCTTTACTCTTGCAGCAGAGACAGTTTATACTACAGAAGTGCAAGTGTTGAGGGACTGGTTTATATAAATGGTGTGTTAAATTATAGGTCATATATAGAATTGCCATGCAGTTTTTCAGTCACAGTTCTGGCAAACTGCTTCTTTTCATTCTTTCCACTCCCAGCACAGCATTCAGCATTGTGATCCTTAGCCTTGCATGGGTGAACTGCATTATGCTTACAAACTGGGAACTAAAATCTCTGTCTCCACGATATTTAATTGCACTTTAAGCTATGAAGTGCCCAGGCTTACTAAGAGCCCTCGTAATTTCATTTTTATATTTTACAGAACTTGTGGACAAATGTATTGGTTCACGAATCCACATCATTATGAAAAATGATAAAGAAATTGTTGGAACCCTGTTGGGTTTTGATGATTTTGTGAATATGCTGCTGGAAGATGTCACAGAGTACGAGTCAACCCCAGAAGGTAGAAGAATTACTAAGCTTGATCAGATTCTGCTCAATGGAAATAACATTACAATGGTATGTACCAACAAAACAATGTGCTGCATTAAACTATTTGGTTCTGTCACTTTACTTCGTAACTGATATAGCATTTAACACACTAACCTTTGTAATTTTATTTTTTCAAACAGTTTGGCAGATCATGTGAACTGCACTCTGCCATTTGATGGTAACCTGACCCATTTCTGCCTTCCTCCCAAAGATCCGTGTTAAAAGTTATTCTGCTATCTCTAGCACTCATCATGACCATTTTGCAATATGTTTTAAAACCAAAATCCTGTATGCATGCCTTGATTGCACCATCATAGCTACATGCCTAACCCTTCCTAGCCTACTATTTTAGCACTAGTAGGTAATATGTGTGACGCAGTACTTTGTTATGTCATAACCTAAATTGATCATTTACTTTCTTCTTATTAGGCCAGATATTTTCCCAGCAGTTTATTTTCATATAGGCACTTGTAATCTATGTTCCACCATCAAAGTAAATAACTGTTTCAGATGTATACAAAACAACAGGCCAAATTGTTGTTTTTTGTGTTTTCTTTTAGTACTTCAAAAGTAAACCAGTTGATAACAGCTTCTATAATGAATTGTTTTTAATTTTTAAAGTGTTATTCTTCAGACCAGCACTTTTCTATCCATCTGTTGATCGTTTGTGGCCTTAACAAACTGCTTATTCATACTGGCATTTGTAAGTGATGTTCGGACTACAGTGCATCACATTTATAAGTGATGTTCTGACTACAGTGCATCACATTTGTAAGTGATGTTCTGACTACAGTGCATCACATTTGGAATCACTTTTGAACTTTGTCTATAGTCCCACATGTGAAATAAAAATTAAACCACACTTCTTCCAGGACACAAGCAATCCCTGTCCTCAGGTAGAAGAGTAAGGGAAACAGCTGCATGGTTGGACCCAATATGAAAAGCTGTTCTGAATCCCGTGGCCCTCTCAGGCCTCACTATGTATTTCACTTCCTGTCGCATGAGGACAGGGACTGATCCGCTTCCCAGAACATAGTGTTTTAATTTTAATTTTAAACACAGGACAGTGGACAAAGTGGAACGAGTGAATGATTCCAAATGTGATAGACCACCATTGTATGAATCCTACAGAGAAGTGATTGCAAACAAAATCCACATTTAGCGAAAGGTATGTAGGACAAGTACATGGTACTAGCTCTGCAACCTTCCTGTCTTGTACACACACACACACACATTCATGCACACATGCATGCATGTGCGCACAGGATCCTTATTTTGTCTGAGAACTATCACTTGTCCGTTCCTGCTGCTAGTGTGCCATGCTTGTGCGCAGTTAACCGAGTGGGCTGTGTTAATACAACCAGCCAACATGAAGTGGCAACTATTAGTCATTGGATAAAATAGTGACCCTAAATAACCAACTGCATGCTACAGATGTACTACAATACATGTCGGTGGCTAACTAAAGATTTTCTTACAATCAGCTGGTAAGGACTGTCGGTAAATAGTTCCTTAACCATTCGATTGTATACATGAATCAAGACAAGATGCCCCACATTTAAATTGATTTTTTCCTTTCTTTATGTAACTTTTTTTTTGGGCAGATGTAAAGTCCTACTGAGAAGACTTGGACACACTAACAATAATAAAAGCATTGCAATGCTGCAAAATGGCTTTGTCCTACATAGGTCATAACATTTTTCATAAAACATTCACTATATTGACAACATTGTCCAGTGTATGTATGTACTCTGTATGCATGTGTGTGTGTAATGCAAAATATATTGTATCTTCCCATACTCCATGTTTTTTATTTGCAGTTTTTAAGTTTAAGCCTCTGGATAAAGTGACAACTGTGCTATCTGATGTGGCTTCTAAGAACCATTTTAGATGTATATTTAAATAAGACATCTCAGCATAAACTTTAATTGAAATCCATGCTACAAGAGTGTTGTTGATGTAGGTAAAGATGGACACACATATCCTTCATATAAGATGTTGCACCTTTTCTTTGCAGTTGTCTCAACATATTACTTAACAAATATTAATGCTGCTACTAATAATCTTCTTGTTTCTCTTCAGCTTGTACCTGGAGGAGATATGCCCGATGCGTGAAAAATTTTTCCTGTTGACTTATGTACAAATATGAGTGATACATAAAATTTATTACTACTTTTTGTAATAAAATCTTATTTGAAAAGAACTGTATGCTTATTTTATTACTACTTATAATGTTAAGAATCATCCTTGTTAAAAAAAAAAAGTGGCCACAAATAGCATCACAGATATAAATTCAGATATTTTCTGAAACACTTGTTTTATTATTAGGCGTGTTAAAAGAAGCAGCAATATTCTGGAGCTCATAGATGACACTGCAGATAGGTGGTCTGCTAGTAGGCTCCTGATGCCAGCAAAGGCTGTACAGAGTGATAAAAGCTTGATCCTCAATATTAATATCTTGTATAGGCTTTGGTCGCAGCTTACCAGAGCCTACCTGTACAAAAAATCATTTCCCAACTGTTTCATTGCATGCTATAACTGATGATTTCAAAAAATATAAAAAATCTACTTGACTGTAAATTTCTGTGACAGTATGTGCACAAAACTCTCATGTAGAATTCAAACAATATTCATTTTATGGCATTTTAATTGTCATAATCATAACACATGCCTAAAACATAATCACATTGAGAATGACAACTTCTGTGTGCATAAAAGACTGACTGTTCAAAAGAAAGATGTGCTAATGTGCAGAAAACACACCCATGAAACATACTGACAGTGGCTCATGAATCATAGATTTGGTGTAAAGTGTTTAATTAGATATGAGACATGCTGAAATGAAACACATACCTTATATATTATTGTATGTAAAGTGTAACCTTCATAGGGAACTTCACGAGACAGTAGTTGCCAACATGTGATTCCAAGGGAGTAAATATCAGACTTTTCAGAGGGCAGTTTACCTTGGAGAATTTGTGGATCTGTATATATCACAGTGTTCTGAAAGAAAATTAAAGACTTTAAAACATAACTAAACTTTATATTTGACAATTTATATTTTCATTTGTTCCATTACTAAAGTCATATTTGAAACCCAACTGTTATATCTTTATATTAAATACTTTGTTAAGAAGCATGTAAGATTTCGACAAATTGGTAAAGCAACAGAAATTTACCATGTTATCTGGTACAGTACAGTACACTTCATCCCCCAGGACATGAGAACTTCCAAAGTCACACAGTTTGCAATAATCTTGTGGGCAAACCATGATGTTACGAGGTTTCACGTCCAGATGTAATATCTTGTTGCTGTGGCAATGACCGAGAGCAAATGCAATATCAAGAGCATACCTGCAAAACAAATTAGAATGCCCATTGTTCTTAACAGAGGTATTCTAGTGTCTGGGATTAATTTGTAGCAAACTTTGATGGCCCTCAATTATTCAATTATGAACCATTATTTGTTTACAGTTTCAGATTGTCGAAACTATTGTACATAATCATGTTACACTTTGTTTTAACTTATGTATGAACTACTACAGGAGGAAATTGAAAACTTACACTGAAAAGCTTAAGGTTTATGGTGGATGAAGATTTAAGGTTGTGTACTTGTGTGTGTGCATAGGCATGCACACACACACATACCACCAGACATAAACTGGATAAGACTGATAGAGGACTTGCTCCAGTACGTCGTGATTAATTCATCAATTTCTGGGTTACTGGTTTTTCTTTAAAAAAGGGAGAGTTGGGGATACCTTGTGTGGGGACCCTGTTTGTCTGTCTGACCCAGTATGGGTGACTGAACCATCTGTCATATTGTCATACGACATTTGATATAGATGCTCTTTACAAAAATTGTCAGGCAAGCATAATTTCTGTGGAAGGAAGCTCAGTTACAGTCACACTATACCTAAGGGCATAAATGAATTTCTACTCACACATTCCATGTTTCTTCACTGATATGGATGAAATTCTTTGTATGAGATCTCCGTATAATTATGTTGAACATTTATGTGTTATGTGAAAATTGGCGCAGTGAAATCTATGCTTTACTTAGAGACTAAATGGTTTTGTATCTTTACTTCCCACATTTAATCTTCAGCTTGGGTGAATGTTGGTATAAAAACCTGCACCTGTTTTTGTAAGCATTTATGAGATGTGAAAATGAGCACAGCGAAAGCTGTACTTTTGTAACAGGCATAAATAAAGTAACATTTATGCATGTACATTGAAATTTTATGACATTTTTAAAGTAAAGTAAATTCTGTGTATTGTAGCATGCAGTGCAACATTTAGATTAGCATGTCATAAGCTCTGGATGAAAATGAAGTGGGGGACATATGAGAGGTAACAGTTTTTAAGGTCGTAATCCTTTCATTTAATGGGACTGAGGGAAACTACAGAAATACCATTTACCTTAATGGTGTCCCATATAAAATTCATACAGGACGTATAATTGTCAAATCAAACCAAATGACTTGTATACTCTGAATACATTATGTTCTATGCACTAAGAAAGCTTTTGTGGTTTGCACCTTGTTCTGCGTGTACTACTCATGACAAATGTTGGGTCAGATATCAGAGACTGGAGGTTGGAACCACTGCAGAGCTCCATGAAGACAAGACCATATTCTCCCTGTGTGCATGTTACTTGCAATACCTTCACCACATTCTTGTGGGACAATTTTAAAGCATTGGATTCATTCCTCAGTGATCCAAGTGACTTTCTAAACCTTCTTTTTGGAATTACTTTTACAGCTACATCTTCACCTGAAAAGGAACAATAAATAAATAAAGAAATTTATATACTACATACCCTATTCCTGAGTCTACACTATGACATGTAAACACAAATTCCAATACTTCGTAAAATTAGCTACACAAGCAGATCTCATACATCAAAGAAAGAAGATGGGTTGACTTTCAAAAGAGACACAGTGACATAAAACAGACATCATGTCTTCTTGCTTATATATGAAACTTTTTTAACCTTTCACAGCAGTGCAATTGAGGTGTCAGTTCTTCTAGGACATTGTGCCATGTCAGTGGGTAGTTGAACAACAATAACACATTTACACGATGCAATGTCCCAGAAGAGTTGAGACCTCATCTTGTTGCTGAAATTATCATTGACATATATATCCATGGTGTTGATTCTAAAGTATTATGCAGCCACTGATTATCTCAACAGCAAAAATGAAAATTTGCAAATGTAAATATTTCATAAACTGAATATACACTACTGAACTGTGTTGTACTCAAAATTAGTTGCCCTTAGGTGAAATTATATTGATCTTCTGGAAGTAAATACTCTTCAAACCACCAAATCATCCCTTGATGTAATTCTATAACAATGAACTTCATAGACACCACTGTAGTACTGTTCATTGCTTAATGCAGTAAATGTGCAGTTTATTCACTGTACTCTTAAGTTGCTGATGGCTAATCAGCAAAACAGGTCTTCAACCTGAAGTGACTAAATAACAAACCTTTGTGCTTTGCTTTAATAACAGTTCCAAAGCTGCCTGTGCCCAATTTTATCCAGTGTTCTCTGGCATTCAGTCCCTGAGATAAGAGAGCTATTATTTTTGGTGTGTCAAGTAAGACTGTTCTGTCTCCTTTATCAACAGCTTCTGGACTTACTCCATAGGAAATATTGTTAGAATTCTTCCTTGGTGATTGGCCATATTCAGAACAACATTCCAGGTTTCTCACTGCACAAATTCTTGATGGTGATGAGCATATTCCTGTGATTGGACTCTTTGTGACATTATGGGAGGTTTCTGTGACACTGCATAAGAGACAATAAAGGTATAAAGTATCTCTACAAATACACATAATATAGACCATGAAGGGGGTCATGAAGTCTGTGTGCAACTCATAAATAGAAATGTAATTTAAAATATGAACTACACACAAGTCCAAAAGAAAGATATGCCACTTCTCCCTGTTGTAAAAAAACAGAGTTTTGAAAAACTAACATATTTCTATTGTGTCAAAAATTGTTCTCATAAATATCATTATTTTCCTAGTGGTTAATAGTAAAATACAATTTACTTTTTTGGAGATAATTGCAACATGAAGATTCAGTTCTTCTGGAATGTTATGCCTTGTCCACTGCGATGTAGTTGATGACATACTGAAGGACTGCAGTGCCTTCAACTTCAGAGCCAAGCAATCCAAAAAGATTTTTATCTTTCTGCTTGGACTGTTTTACCCTGAAGAAAAACACATTATGCTCCTCCAAAATGTAACATTTTGCCAGTTGGCATGGCAAAATAGCAAAATATTCCAGAAGAGTTTAATTACTGGCAATGCTGCGAGAATCTGACACAATTTTAACTTCTTCACTCTCAAAAACTAAAGTGAAGATAAAAAAAAAGTAAGAATCATTACAACTTCCATACACAGAAGAAGTTGTTACAAACCAAGGTGACACAAGAAACAGCCTCATACATTCAAGTATGTAAAATATTTTACTTTTACTTAAAAGACCATAAAAAGCCACAGCAGTACACTTCAGTTAAATTTCAGAGAACATTAGTGTTAACTGGCGCTCCAGTATAGTCAGTTTTCCAATCAAATAAAATAAAGTTAAAAAAATAAACTAAACCCTGATTACACTATTTGCAGGTTGTGCTGTATATTCAATGAAATTATACCCAGTACCTGTTTATAACCCAAAGTGTAAAATTGTGTCCATGTATAACAATGATTCAAGCATTGTAGTATAGTTTCAGCATAATTATTAAATAAATTTACTTACCTCAACCTACTTATTACTGGTAACTGTAAAGTACTAAAGTATGTCTGGGAAGTTTGGATATTTTGAGAAAGGGTTGATTTGGCTTCATTTCTTGAAATGCAGATTGGTGATATATTTTTTGGACTAGCTATTTTCTGTAAATGATGTCTTAAACTTGAAGCCATACCCAAAGTCTTCCTACCTTCTGTTCCTGAAAGTAAATTTTGACTGTTGCTCTCTTTGGTAAAATTAAATTGTCACAGATTGTACCAACTTTGGAAAAGTAAAAGATCCCATCCACTATATGCATCAGAATATCCCTGTTAGATCACTTACACACAATAAAATATCCCATAATAATAATACTTTGACATAGTAAATGCGTGACATGTGCCATGAATTGTAGCTGCAAAATAGCTGTAACACCATATACCCCAGAAATATGGTTTGTTGCAGGTGTATAATTGTCATAAAGGTGATAAGAAATAACAATAATAATAATAATAATAATGAAAACATTATCATATACCAAATTCAGACATGTAAAAGAGGTTATCTAGTAGGTACACCAGAATATCCCTCTTACTTTACACAATACAATGCAATACCCGTGCAAAATATGAAAAGGAAAAGAAAATTAGACACAAGGGCCACTAATTGTTATCCTATGTCTATTTCTGCCACAAATATTATCATTTTTAGCATTTGTTATACATTCCAAGATAGGATTTCTAAGTGGTGGGGGTGGTGGTGGTGGTGGTAATAGTAGTAGTAGTAGTAGTAGTAGCAGCAGTACTAGCAGTGTGAGAGTAGTAAGCAAGTTCAAAATAAATAATTTAATTCACAAATAAAAAGTAGAAGTCCCACATGAAAGATTTAACCTTGTTTATTATTTGGGGGGAACTGGCTTCAAATACATACTTTTAACATACTAATTCTTGTACTCATACAGTAAACAATTTTAAAGCATATGCATAGCTGTTCTGAACCTGTTCTTTAACATGCAAATACGATACCTAAACTATGTTGTACTGGTTTTTGGCATTACCAAAACCTGATCCAGTACACTGGAAATCAGCCGCAACACTATAATGCTGGTAATCCACAGAACAAAGACTGTGGATTATGAAATGACCTTACAGCTAATGAAGACAGGTACAGCAGAGACAAATGAAATGAGAACATTGAAGTCATTAAGAATTTTATTTTTATTCTTGTCAGAAACATTATCATTTTTGCATTTCTTGTACATTCCAAGACAAAATCCTTTGCAACAATAATAATAGAAGTACCAACTCAAGAATTGAACTTTGAGAATTCCAGACGTGGGGAATTCAAAAATGAATTTTTAACGTACTAAAATATCAGTTTTTAAGTGGCAGAAGACATTTAATCTGCTATTCTTTCATACATATGTACAATATTTAAGACTGTATAAAAAATATGGAAATAGTTCTCATAGTAACAGGGTTAAAAGTTACTCAAGTAATGGCTTCATTAACTTATCAATAACAAAGATTTCCTTTCCATTCATATTAATCTGTGCTAATTCCACTTCTCGTACCATCGTCTGTCACTGATGGAAGGTAACGTGAAATTTGACATAAATTCAATTCTTAATATCTGCTCAGCAAAACATACTGTGTAACTCATTCACACCCTTTCTATTTTGATACCCTTCAAATCTACCATCTTGAAGAGACTTAGTATATTTTATTTAATTTAATTTGTTACAGCTTAACCTTTTGGCGACGGAATTATTTTTTTACTTTTAGCACACCTTGTATATAAAATGTGAATAATACAGGAACCAAATATGTTAGATTTATGAAACAAACTGCATTTTGAAGAGGAAAAAACGTAGAGTATATAC
>Ga0123355_10004617_pt1 | contig 20033 bp, 12 predicted proteins | sample TergutEmb28metaG_3_FD_89872 | JGI IMG/M metagenome (GOLD analysis project Ga0123355, IMG submission 89872) | Embiratermes neotenicus P1 segment gut microbial communities from Petit-Saut dam, French Guiana - Emb289 P1 | ecosystem: Host-associated > Arthropoda: Insects > Digestive system > Gut ...
AATTTGATGACGCTATCACAAAATCTAATCCAGCAGTTTCCCAACTGAGTTTTTCGACACTGCACGCATATTACAAATGTGACCACGTGGAAATTTGATGACGCTATCACAAAATCTAATCCAGCAGTTTCCCCAACTGAGTTTTTCGACACTGCACGCATATTAGAAATGTGACCACGTGGAAATTTGATGACGCTATCACAAAATCTAATCCAGCAGTTTCCCAACTGAGTTTTTCGACACTGCACGCATATTAGAAATGTGACCACGCGGAAATTTGTATGAAAAATTATGTGAAAATGGCCGTTACTTACAATGAAGTCACGAAATTTCAAAATCGCTATACGCTAGTTATTTAAGTGCTCCAGTCGAGTACATAGGCGCATAAAACGTACCATGAGGAACTTACGACCGATACGATCGGAATTCCTCAAGATGGAAGAATTATTCAAATATGAAACCAAAGGCATGAGTACGTCTAACGATGGGGGGGGGTTTGACTACACTGCAGTATCGCTGCCCCGACACGCCGTTTTGTATTAGCAATGGCACAAGAGATTGCTTCTAGCACTTTCGCAAATACACAAACAGAAACACATTTAAATCACCAGCCCACAATTATTCCCTGGGGGAAACGCGTCTAATCGTATCATGGTCCAGCACCCCCCTAAGGTCAGAATTCTCCAGCAACTACATATAAATGATGCGCAGTTTAGGGATTCTCAGTTAAGTTATGTATCAGTCACAAATTACTATGCCAGGGATAACTTGTAAGACATCATCGAATCCCTCATACATAGCCACCCTATTGAAATTGTGCAAGTGTACAAATAGTTAATTTCAAAAACACTGATAATTCAACCACTATTACAGTTAAACCCAACAAAGGAAATTTGCGTGTAAATACTATATTGTGACACAAATACACAGATATTAAGCGACAACCACAACCAATACTTAGGAACCAACCGCTCCCCAACTTACCACGTGCACCACACAATTCCAAATGGCCGAACGTAACGCCAATTTGTGCACAAGCCACAGAGTACTAGCACAGGCACGGCCAACACCACAGTCACAGATCATCAATGACCACAGTATACTGTATAACCAACCGACTTCGACAGAATTCCAAAGACTATCCTATACAGCGAGTTAGGAGACGAAGCCACACAGAAATGGCAACATGAATGGGGGAGTGTACGAAGGCAGCCATAACAAAAGTTTTTTTTTTTTTGCAAACGTAAGGACAGGATTCACCTTAGGATAAACGTAAACCCGCATTTTATGGCATTGGTAACTGGTCATGGGAAAACTAGGTTGTATCTCCACAGATTCAAGAAAACGGAAAGTGCAGTATGCCTCTGCAACAAGGAAGACCAAATCCTAGACCACATACTTAACAAGTGCACACGTCATAAAACACAAAGAGACTTGTTTAAGGAGAAAGTTTTAAAAGCTTGGAGCTGGCCAGTTAGTAAAAAGGAGTTAATAACGAAGCAATTGAAGTCTTTTCTTACATTTACAGAAATAATAAACCTGGAACATTAGTAACACGGACATATACATATATTGTTACATATGTTATAGAGCTCTGATAAATAGTTTAGTTAATTAATAGCAATACCTCAATTGCAAAGGACATGCCGTACAGACACAAGATGTCAGCCTCGGCACTTCCTACATATGAAGCTAACATGTAAATTCAGCATGTAGTCTTACACCAAGTAATGGAGCATGCTTGCTATAATAAAAAAAAGTATGCTGTATAAATCACGCATTCGACGACACACGGAGTCACAAGCACAGAGTTTTGTACAGGTTGTAATCTGCGGTACTGATTATGTAGCGCGAAGCCCGGAAGGGCAGGAGGAAACGCTATGAATATTTCAAATGGCTAACAGGTGACAGTATCGTTAGAGGAATATCAGGGAACATAAGGAGGGTGAAATGGAAAGGTAATGAAGCGCCATATACATTGGATGGAAATGAGAGAGAAGGAAATTGTACGAATCGCTAGGAATGACCCGAACGACTGACCAAGTCAGGATGGACAATGTCCAAATGCAGCAAGAGGAACACTATGAATAGTATCGACTAACATTAGTCTCAATAGGAATGCGGAGTGGTAGGAATGGAGGGAAGGGGGAACACGAGCAATATTTCGAAGGACTCACCATCTTATCTCTCGTTATGTGCAATGAGTCATGTACAGTAGGTACCTACTGTACATGACTCATTGCACATGACGAGAGATACGATGGTGAGTCTTTCGAAATATATATATATATATATATCTGAAAGAGTTTGAAATTCTAAGAAAATGATGCATTGTCAAATATGACACAAATTTGACTTACATCCTTCCGCTTCTCAGGTCGAGATTTGATAACATATGACTTTTCAAACAATGACATTCCATTCCAGAAACTAGCAGAAGTTGACAAAATCAACTTCCTCTTCATCCAGCATCCTTTCTTTTATATGGTTTGACAGACTTGTAATGGTGATGTGACTGTTTCAAATTTCGACCAAGGTACCAGCTATTCCAATGAAATATTCATTTGATTCTGTCACTTTCTCCATTCAAATCTGAGATAGTATGTTGATTAGGTCATGATGTCTTTTAAATCATCATTCAGTACTACAAGGTTTGAGTTGCTGACTTGGTCATACAGTTAACACCAAAAAACCTATCCTATTAAATTCTTGCCACCTGTTTCATGTTTTCTGGATGGTGTACAGCACCTGCTGAACCATGTTGAACTGAGTCATCTTGCAGGTCTTCCCTTTAACATTTTAATGCTACTGACTTTCTCAGTAACCAATTTTTAATGTTTTACTTGACCAGGCAACCATAGCCATTTCTCTTCTAACTGTAATAACACATTCTGAATTCAGACTTTTCAAGGTATTTCATTTCTAATTCTGTCCCTTCTTGTTCACCTCTACACTTCTCAGAAATTGGTTTCTTTAACATTTCTTATGTTTCATTTTGCAACATTCAAAGTTTTGGCATTAAATGTTAGTACTGGTTTAAAACATACTCTGGATCACAGTTTCTCAAACTGTGGTACATGTAACATTACTGGTATTACAACCATTGTTTACTGGTTAATATTTTTAAATATGAAACATAAGGTACATACATTTGCTAACACACAGCAATGTTGGCAATATTATGTAATTGATCTCAAATTTTATCACTTTTATTTAAATAAAAAAAATATTGGTGGAACATTGAAATTGTTAATGTAGTGGTAAACAAGCAAAAAAGTTTGAGATCTCCCATTCTAGACTGTTATACTACATTGTCGTCTTTGGATATGTTGCCATGAAGAAGTAATTTTAATTTTCCCACTACAAGGTTGGTATCAGAATAAATTGAGAGGAAGCTTGAGCCAGCCCTCTTTCTCAAGATACAAACCACTCGCTTCAATATGGGATACACATTATGAACGGCAAAATACGCTGCAAAACCTGCACATAATAAAATGCAAGCAACCAAAGTTCTTCGATTCTTATACCAAGTTCCTTGTGTGTGTGTCTATAAATGTGTGTGTGTATATACACACACACACACATGCACACAGAGTTTTTGTTACGCTGAAACTTGCTGGTATACTGTATGTGATCAACACAGATATAAACTGCTGAGGATGTGACGGGACATTAAGCAAGCAAGGAAAGCTCTCTACAAAATGTCTGGTTTGGCTTGAATTAATGTAGTCTAAAATGTGCTCTCAACAGAGGTGCAGACTTAAAATACTTGAGGTCAATGTGTAGTCCCTTTCACACAGTCCTACAATGAAGCAGCTGTCAGACTCCTCTACAGAAGCACAACTACAACTATACAAAGATAAGGTGAACTTCATGGTTGCATATAGTGACAGGATCACACAACTGGTAAATCTGCATATGTTCTGGTAAAGTCAGCAAATTCTGAACATTGATGAGCACAATTCATAAAATCAGGCAGGAAAAGTGGTCCTGACATGACTCAAACAGGAGTGCAATGATTCCTGACTCACAAGTACACAGTGGATACTCAAACAATGACAAGAAGTAAGGTTTTGACTGTAAATCTTTAATAACACAAAAAAAAAATCATTACTTCTACAACTTTGGTACAAATAGCTCATTTCACACTCAATATGGTAGTCCCCAAAACCAAGGGAACACAAAACCCAACATTATTTCAAAAGTTTATAAACAAATATAACGTTTCGAGGACTCCTTCCATACAAATATTTTGGCCCGTTTCTTTTGCTCATTAGATATCTTGCATCACCGAGTGGTGTAACCTACATTCCAAAAATTCAATTATACAAATAGAAACAACATCTAATCATTCAATTAAAACTTAAAAATGAATTAATATACTAGAAATTCTACCTAAAAAGTATTAGAATCCTAATTATATAAAATACAATACTCATGTAATGCAAGAAACTTCTGAAAAGTCAGTCATTAAACGTTTACAACCCACATAAATACAAACACACAGAAAAAATGAATACTATCTGAATATTGTTGTCTCGAAGAGTATGTAAAACACAGTATTATCTAAAACGTTTAAACACACTTTCAAAGCGCTTACTATATTCTGTAAATAGTAAATATAGCCACGTGACTTCTGCTAGAAGCTTATTTTTGTTAACATATGACTTCTGCTACATATGTTGCATGCATAATATAATGAATGCTTTATGCTGAACTTTTACGACATGTGATTAACTTATGGCGCTCCTGCATTCATGAAACTTATGGACTACTGCGTACATGAACAACCCTGGAAAGTACGAACTCGACACATTACTATTTTACATTACAGCCAACAAAACAAAATGCTACTCAGCAAAGCTAAAGAAAAATCTCATATTCCTACAGAAAGGACTTGGGTTTGCAGGCTTTAAATTCAAAATATCAGAAAAGGATTCGATGACTATCGTGCATAAATAATCATAGCCACACTAACCAACGAGGTTGTGTAGGTCATGACAAAAACATTACATGCTAAATGCTAACAACTGTAGTAGAGTATACAATGTTATAAGAATGACATTGAGAATATGATGTAAACAAATCCAAGCACAGTATCATCATGGTGAGTACACGAAGCTAGTTCCAATAAAATGTGATAATTTCATAAGTTGATTACACTTCATTACATCCAAGCATTAACTGTCATTTCACTTTTGGGTGGACACTTAAAACATACATACACGACAAAATATCACATGTCACAAAGTTTGAGCTTTCATTTAAATCAAACTCAAAAGCAAATATCATGGAGATCTGCCAGAGTATCATTCAAATCACCTTGCCCTGGCTACATGGGAAAATGGACACATGATGTTACTGCTTAAAAAGTTACATCAATAAAAAAAATGGATATTAAAATATGACAAAACAATAGTTTAAAAATGTTGCGAAATGGAACCAGGAATGAAACCATTGTGGAAAACAGAATCTCATTTCAGAGGAATAAAGTGTATAAATGATAAATTCCTGGTTACATTTGCTGAAGATGATGGCACCGATGTATTTCTTGTTTCTCGAACTAAAGATTACACTGCCAAAGTATCGTAGGGTGTGACTGTGAGTCCGTTTTGGTGCCCTGCTTCGTTTCTGGTGGAGAAAACAAAACAATAATTACTAAATGTCAAGTGGTAGTGTTTTTCTCAAAGATACAGACTTCTCATGACTCTAATTCAGTTAATCATTAACAGATATTTAACATTATCTGTTAAAAAAGGAAATAAAGAAGAAAAAAACATTTAGAAGGCTATTCCTGAAAACATAACTGCAGTGTTTCAAAGTATAATTTGCCACACAATGTTCAAATGTGCAAGGGGAGAAAATTGTATCTTATAAACTGTCGGTTGGCGGAAAGAATGAAGGAGAACATTAACTTATCCAGCTGTTCCACCAAGTGTTAATACATTACAGATTTTGAAAGGAAACTGCTAAAAGTAAGGTCACAAAAACATGTAATATAGAATCACAATTACTTGGTGTCCGGACTTTTACTATCATCTCTTTTTACAAACAGAACATAATATTTCTGAACTTGGAACTGCTTCCCAATCACTGGACCCAACTAAGCAGCTACCTTCCCACCACTTCTCCTGAGAATTGGCACAGATCCAGTCTCCAAAACCCGTATTCTGTTTTAAATACGAGAAAATGGCAAAGTTATGAAAGACAGTAATCCTATGTGTAATACACGATCATCAGAGCCCTTTAGAATTGATGATCTAAAACTGACAGCAGCAGGGAAGAAAAAAGAAAGAAAATAAAAAAAAAAGAGATGTTTAACATTTCTGTTCCACAAGTGATTAAAAAATGTAAAATTTGTAAAATCACACACAATCTGCTTTGGTAATATGTTGCATGTAAACAGTAAACTTTTCTATTACATAAAGAATCAGAGACAAAAAATATGAAAAGTAAATGTGATTATATGTGCAGCATTTCAGGAAATTAATTAGAATTTTAAAAATTTTGATCCACACTGATATAAACTCCCATGTTTTGTCAGCAGGGTATCTGAAGCTCTTGCTGAAAGGAACTGTAAGCCATTGATACAATAAGTGTCAACCCACACAAATGCTTTCCTTTGATCATACTTTTCAGTTCTTAATTTTTGCACCAATTTGAATTCATCAACATGTCTTCAAATATGAATCATTTTACTTCATCACTTAATGGGTTTACATTCATTGAATCCTAATGGCACAGAGAGTTTGACTAATTATCTAAGTCCATGCAGCAGAGTGCATCTTAAAGCTGTCTTAACTTAATTGAACAATACACTGATACACCTTTAGAAGGCTCATGCTGCATGTGCCAGTTTGACTCATATTAAACAGTCACATCATTCACATGGATCTCCTTTGAGTCTGATTTCTGTTCTCTTCTGTTCTGCTGCTTCAAAAATCCAGACACCCAGAGCAATCTGTGGTGTTTTCACACCCCAGGCCCCTAATGTAAGGCACATACAGATGAAATTTGAAAGAAAAGGAATTCAAATGTCCGTGGCATAAAATAATAATGCTGTGATTTATATGAAATTTAACAATACATAAAGCACATTGAATATCCAAACCTATAAACAATGCATGCTTCAGCACAATACCACATATTAAGGCTGAAAAGGAAGAAAATGAAGCACTGTGTAAAAATGGTAACTGGATTTTATATCAGCTCACTGACAAACTGGTATTTTCATTCAACCTAAGTCAGAAACTTTACGGAATATGTATCATATGTCAAGTGCTCATGTGGACAAGTGGGACTGTAACTTCACTCTATATTGAAGTAGTTTATATGACACAGACTACAGGTACAAACTTCAGTTCATGTCACTCTGGGTCAAATAAATGAACCATCTCTCTGCGCTAAGACCACATGCAATAATATTTATTGTCTGAGGTCAGTGTAAAAATTAACCAATTGATTGATCATCATCATCATCTTCACATATGAAAACATTTAACAGCCAAATGGACTTAGATGAAATAAGTAAAGGTACAGTCAGTACCACATCAGCAACATTTAGTGTCTAGTCTTGTCAGTTATGGATGAGAATTTTAAAAGAAAACAAGAAACTGCAAAACAAGAAAAATGAAAGAAACCAACGAAACATTCTGCTGACAGCAACAAACTTCCCCAGCAAAGGTAACTGCAGTTGACAGCGCAGAAGACTACTGTTAATGACCTGCTGGAATGTCTGTCAGTGATTGTGAAGGCTGTCTGCTACAGGTTCTTGCCATGTACTTCTTATAGTCTAATTCAGGTTACACATAATCATTTGTTACACCCTACAGTGAAATTTTCTGTTTTGTGTACACACATACTGCTGAAGATACAAACAGTACTCCTGCGCTGTGTGACCAATCACATGAGGGAAGTGAAGGCAAATGCTCACCATACAATATGGCCACAACAGAAACCTGTACTACTAAAAACATTTCTCTATGCAGGTACTGGTACACGAGTACATTTTAATTCATGCAGTACCTAAGTTAAATTAATGATGTTACCCTTGACTGCACAATCTAGTCCCATATTAAGTCCAGTTCACACTTAAAGACTATTAACAGTGGGGTTTTCTGTGATCACAATGATGATAAATGCTACAGCTGGGTTAGCAAGGCACACAAGCAGACATGTACATACAAGCACAGAAAGATACTTTGTTTTGAGTGTTTTACTATATCAGGAATAAAATTCATGAAAGAATATAAGCTGGACTGCAAATTAAGGTGGTAAAGCTACAGGCATTTTGACAGCATCAGTTTCTGTAGAACAATGTCTCCAGTTTCTGCAAGATAGATAATGTTTCCAAGTTCTTTAGGGCAAATTATGTCTCCAATGTCTGTAGGGCAGACAACAGTCTCCATAGTAAACTGCACAGTTTAAGTTACACATGTAAATTTCTTCATCACCTCAGGTTGATGACAAAATAAGACAGGCCTGTGGTTACATACTGCCTGTGCCCTTAACATGCAGTTACTACTGTAATTGGTTGCCTGCATTAATTCACTATGTGCTTGAGTGCTGTTGGGATAAGAACAAAAGTCCACTTTAATAATGGACCTAGCAATGAAGATGTGCCACTCTATATCATGACACTATTTCTTACAATCAGAAATTTACTACATGAGGAAGAAAGAATATACCCACGTAAAAACTGTGAACCATAAACAAACCTAACTCTCCCTACCAATAGAACTCAGTTTCAATACTGTCAACATGAAAGATTTAAAGCATTTGAGTAAATAACTGATTAAATTATTTTTGTTTCCATGCATTTCATATTTAAATCAAACTACAAGAATATGGAAGTATTATTTGCTTTCATCACAATCTGTAGACAAGGTATTTCTGTTCAGATCATATTGTAAGGTGAATCCCAAAACAGTGATAAAAATTACTACAGAGGGATGTTAAATGAGAGGAGGAACACTTGAGACATATTTCAGTGAGAACAATGCGGTATATTGTTAGGATTTAGGTCCCCAGAAATTTTGGTATATGGTAATTGCATGTGTGGGCATAATTCCAGCTAATTTTCCTTGCATTTATAACTACACAACTGGCTGTCTCCATGAGAGATACAAATCTGCAGACGTTATATATGAGAATCTCCCCACAGTGTTACCAAGTAGTTGCAAATCCTGATCCAGAGGTTAGACTAGCACAAACGTAACTGTGTACCATTCTGCTAAACCTGACCCCAGATTAGGATTCACCACTGTTACTATGTCAGATTTGAGGTTCTCATGGCAATATATGACAAGATTATATTCTGGAATATGACACTGTGTGGTGCAGCAACTGTCTATTGAAATACACAATGTCACAACCAGAAGACAGTAATCTTCTTAGTTATTCTCATAACAACTTCAAATCTCAGAAAACGTTAGTGTTGTCAACAAGAAATGTTTCTAGCTAACTTTGCCTTTCTACCCTCTCTATGTACCCCACAAATTTTTATGAAAATAAACCTTACTTTCACCTGAAGACCTTTCAGCAAAGAGGTATAATGTCTCATCCTCAAGAAGTTCCCTCTTTCAATTAACAGAGACCTCATTTCAAACTAAGTTCACACGTGGATCCAGAGCTCAGCATTTGTAGTGCTTTTGTATGCAAAGAAAGAATAATAGAAAATAAATATCCAAGAGGCATTTTACTACAAACTACTGTTGTTAGTAAACTTACACCTCCTTACACTCAGTCATCAGTAACTTACGGTTTCCTGTGTTTTCATGAAATGAGAAACCCCCAAAAATGTTATACATCAATTTCTACATAAAAGCATAGTCTCTGGCTACTATGACCACTGGAATCAACTGAACTACTAAATGCTGAACAGTGTGCAAATCTTTCACTATCTGTGTACAGAAGAAAGTTATCGTCAGCTGGCTGTATGATAACCAGTTCCACCAGGTTGCCATAATCAGGACATTAACATGATATCACACTGCTGCATGTATGTCCCGAAACAGTTATCATTCTGGAATAGAAAATCTAAACTCTCCACAACTACTGGTGTCAGTGGCCACATTTTTAATTTGGAAGAAATCATAATTAGATTGAGAAAATTAATTGCTAGGCCAACAGCATTGCAAGAATGTGCCATCACAACAGTGCAAAAGGTGCCCAACAAAGGTGAAAATTCTGTTCTTGTACAACATATGACTACATAAGTTCACTTATTGTGGAGTTTCTCAAAATAAACATCTAATGTTACAAAACACTGGTGGAACAGTGCCATCCATGAAGGTAAATGGGTGAACAATTTCACACTGATATTTGCAAAATACTAGAAGTGAACACTTAATGGACACACAAGATATTCCAGTGATTCAAGGTAACCCATGCATGTTAAAAGACAACTTTCAACAGAGATGTTAAAAAATAAATATAAATAAAGGTGTGTTAATGGAGTACAGTTTGTTTACAATGGCCATTACTTAGTGCTTGTTATATTTAAGACAAAGTGATCACTGCATTTCCTTGTGATGTGTGCACTAGACACGTAAGCGGAAAGAGTGGGACTTCAAATTCATTTGCCACTCCCCCAACCTGACTGATGGCTGATGCTTTTATCACACAAATTTTTCTGATCACACAAGTATACTTCAGGATTTTGCAAGAAAAACTCTGACACTGCTTAACTTTGAACATGTTCGATGTGACTTCAATGTGACTTCGCTGTGTGACAAATTACTGTAGAACAGGGGTTTGAATCCTGGTTCAAATTTTTTTCTCCTCTTCCACATCGAAGACAAACTCTGGGGCCCACCCATCTTGTACAGGGGGGATTTTCCAGGAGATGAAACAGCCGAAGGGTGACAGCTACCAAATGCCTCCACCTTGTACTAAAGGTCGTGAAAGACTACAGCCATAACTCCTCAAACGTGCCACAGCTCACAGTGGAGTGTACTGCTCAGCTATATAAATATTATATAAAGCAGTCCCGTTACAGGCCTGGAGTGGCCCAGAGGGTTCCAGGAAGTTAAGGTTCCCAGATTTCATGACAACAGCACAGGATGGCGGTAAGGTTGTCAGCCTTACGCCTTTACCCCCAGGAAATGCTCCTGGTACTCACTTCTGTTAGAGGCTGAGTTGACCCCAGGGCCATAGTGCAATCAGAAGGATTTTATGTCAATGAAAAATCCACTGACACCAGCTGGGATCAAACCAGCGACCTTCTGATTTGTAGCACAGCACGTTAACCACTGTGCCACCAGTCATACAGTGTGTAGGTATACAAAATGGTTTTTAAATATAAACAGCTTTTATTCCATAAATTATTAAACTGGCCTGTAGATAACTACTGAATATGAGAAATACCTCCAATAGTACCAAGAGATTTGAGATAAATGCATGTGTCCTTGAATATATAAGGCCATAAAGGCACAGAGGGGCAGTAGATATAGCTCTACTCTTTCTTTAATCTTGGTACTGTATCAGGGTGGGTGATCAATCACACACTCTGGCTTCTTTACCCCCAGGAATGACAGTGTATCCACTGTCTATATAAGGCTGGGTGAGCTCCAGGGCCAGTCTGGACAGGAGCAGAAAATCTTGCTCCCACCAGGATTTGATCTCAACACCATCCAGCCCATAGCAGGTTGCCATACCAATTATGCTACCCAGCCCATGGTGAAATATGTAATGAGAATGAAACAAAAGAACACAGTACAATGGAGCATCAGCTGATAACCACTCTCAGTACAGACAACAACGGTGGGACACGCTATGAGACCGGGTCATAATGTGGCTATTACAGACTACCAAAGACTATCAATATTTTTTTGTATTTTTAGTCAGTTTCTTATTATATATGAATGACCCTCCTATACTAAGATAAAGGCAAGAGGCTCCTCCACAACATAGTTGTGTTCACCAAACTACGTGCTGTCATACATCAGAAGACCATAACGAGATGCAACGGTCTTAATCTCATTGGGGAGGGGACCAAAACCTTTAAGATTAATATAATCTGGGATGTGACAACATGCAGTTTGCTAGAAGTGTAATGTTTCAGAGGATCCTGCTGCCTCTATCGTCAGGGTATATGAATGTTCAATGTTCATCTATCTAGACCACAGGCAGCAGATACTTCTGGAATGTCAGTACAGCTCTGTCACACTCCACAGCATCACCTCAGAAAACATAATCTTCACAGTCACTACTGTCAAACCTCAAATCTTACTAAGAACACCGTTTTGTAACCCACCCATAAATACAATTAATAGTATTGGAAGATACGAGTATATTAATGCCACAATACTGTTCAAGACAAGGGGGGCCTATTGCATAAAAAAGCAGTCTTAATGTTGGAGGACTCTCCTGTAGTTTTCAAGAAAAGGGGCCTACCCCGTGAAAACCCCAGCAGTAATGCGGATCTTACGCTACTGTTACAGGGACGGGGCTTATCTCATAAAAACCCACTGGTAATGAGGAGGGTCTTATCAGAATGTTCTGGAGAAGGGGTTTATCTCATAAACAGCAGTGTTCACAAAGGATGGTCCTATTGCATTATTACAGACAAGGGGTCTAACCTGTAAAAAATGGTGTCAATGGAGGAGGGTTCTAGTATATTTGGTTACACACAACTAAATATATATCAAATTGCATGTGCTGTGAATATGAAGTCCATATCTGTGAGTGTTCTGCTGCTCTGTAATCACACAAATGTGATATTGCAATAAGAGCAAAGGAAATGCAGTGTGCAGTAGGATAGAGGGTGAGTAAGTCATTTCACTGACCTCTCTATGAGCTTTCTCATTTCCTCTGTAGTCAAATCCTTGCTGTTGGCCCTGACATTTACTGAAAGCAAAATAAAAATACAGGCCTTTCTGCTCAACTGACTCCCACAAAACAAAAATAAAAAAATAATAAAAAAATACATTGCAGGAAAAGGCAGTTGTTCCTCTGAAACTGCTCATTCCAACTTCAAACACGACACATTGTTAACCTACAAAACTGTTATAACATACAAGGTAAACACAAATCAAAAAACAAATACACAAACACAGCAGCACTCACAAACAAAAAACACAGCAACAAATATGACAACTACAGCATAAATTAAATGAGACAGAATACTTGGTATCTGTACTGTGTGTCCCTTCCTTCTCAATTAAACACAGAATAACACCTTACACTTTATCAATACCATACTACAGAAATGGCTGTGTCATAACTCAGGCAGTTAGACATTGATAACTTCATGTGATTCATGGTGTGTAAAGTGAATAGTGGGATAGGTTTATCTTAAGGCAGTACAACCCTTTAAAACATTTGGAACCATTCACCCGGCAACCCTTCATGTCCCAGAAGACATCAATTTAAATATTTAATATTTTCTCTCACCAATCCTGTTTAACCTTTATCATCCAAGAAAACGGGAATTTTTAAATTTCCTGTTAGTAAAGGTCTAACAGTCTGATTTTAACCTAAAGACAGAAGTTCATTGTAGTCTGAGAACAGGAGATTACAAATCTGTCCGTTTTAACCCGTGCACGAACATGTAGCATCTAAAAAGGGGATTTTAAATCTTACGGTAGTATGGGAGGGTTGGCAGCCATATGTTAACAGTATGTAGGGAGAAGAATATTTGGTACTAAACAATGTAACACTTGCATAGATTTAATAGATATACCACTGTAACAGCCAGGAATGGTTTATACTGCAGGCACATCTAAACTAAAGAATTATCATATAATGGGAACCTGATATCTTCTTACAGCAAAAGAAAAATCTCTGTCCCAGTGCCTGATGTTGAAGAAACGCTCTTTGTAAACTTTAAAATAACAAAATTTTTATATGTATTCTGCTAATACATCACCATATACACTTCAGATGATTTTTTAACAAAGAGTAATATTTTACTTTTATTATGTTTATATTATCCTTTCTTCTTACCATGTAAAATTGTACTATTTCCTCTGTATGTATTCATTATCCACTGTTCCTTTACATTTCATTAATTTTGAAACTTCATATCACAGTTTGTATATATTTATTTAGCTTATATGTTTGTATATTATACTATGTTTATTTGATGCTGTAGTTATAACGTGTACCTATTTGTATTTACTGATTTTAATTTTGTAATTCTGTTATAATTTTGTACTATTTTGCATTAATTATTCTTGACTGTTTTATCTTCAGGACTGGCTCTTCTGTTACATGGAGCCAACTAATTTATTTTTTTGACTGTTGCTATATCCAATGGATTAATTCCTGTAATGGATTTTTTGGAATACCATTAAAGTTGAAAGTCAATATTATCCTACTGTATGTATAAACAACAGACCTATCAAGAAATGTGTGCCACTATCGCACAACACTGATGGCCTGGTTCAGCTACAGCAATTCCCTTCCGATTACCAGTATTCCATCTCTTAAAATATTTCACTTTAAAGCATAAAACAGAACTATTTATCACACAATGTTTTAAAAATAAGGTAACCACAAATAATGTAGAAAAGCTGCACAGAAAAGAAAAGTGCCTAAAAGAACTGTTATCCTTCATGCAGACCAGGCTACTGAAGTACGATGCAAGTTCCCCACACGCTAGCAGGAAGCAAGACCATTGCCCCAGAAGTGCTATCTGTTACTATAGACCTAACAATATTGACATTCTCAATGTAGCACAGCAACATGGAACTGGAGAAATATAATATAAAATTTGTTAAGACTCTTTAATTTAAACCTTCAAGTGCCAAACTCAAAAACCCTACATATGGAAGGAATATCATTCAGTTTTAGTTCGGTAGATGGACAGGTACCAACATTTTGCAGTAACATTCTGCCTCCACATTCAGGCATTAGAAAGAAGTAAGTGGCATGCTGCTGCAAAATATCAGTAGCTGTCCACCAAACTATGTGGCATCACATTTCAGAATACAATAACTTCAACAGTCACTACTACAATATTATCAAATCTGACCAGTGACATAGTTTGTCACTGCAAGCCACCCTGGTTCTCATGCCTTGCAATTGTCATAGACATTTTCTGCATGCACTGGAATACCAAAGAACACAAACAGAACGAAAATATCTGTCTGTAGCACACAGGTGCCACAAGGGAGCTAAATGATGTCATCTATGAATGTTTTAAAACTGACAAGGCAAAGACCAATTTATTTCCAACTACAGACCACATGCTATTTACCCAGTGTTCTCACACAGTGAGTTAATGTGACCAGACTTTTTTTTTTTTTTTGCTTGAATGTGTTGTTTCTGCACTGAATCATCTATAAAACGTGATTGGAATGGCTCTGAAGTCAGTCACTTTCCTAATGTTATGTCTTTTTTACACAGATACAAGAATGGGTAAAGGCACAGGCTCATCACTCACATCTGTCCACCTGCACATTCCCAACTGCTGACTCTCAATAGGGAAATTCTTGGAACTCTTTCCTAATGGCTTGGTACTAGCCCCAGACTTCACCTCCTCCAAATGCTCGGACTTGCCACAATTCCTCCAACTTCCCATACAACACATTCCTTTCTTTCCAACCCCTTCATCACCCATATTAAACAAACTCAGTCACCTGAAGATGGAGGCAGCATGTTCCTTTGAAATGTGAGAACATTAATCTACCACATTGTGCAAACACCCAATAGAAGACGATCAAACGATCGCAAGAATGTCTGTTGTTGTGTCCTTGTGTCAATCATCAGTATGGCACTACACCCATCTCCTTCTTTACCCACACTCTTGTTATCATTTGGAAAACAAGCATAACCACCTATGTCAGAAAGAAGTTCACACTGTGAATGTGTTTTTTAACCCTTCAGTGATCGCAGACATTAGGTGATACTTGTGTGCATGGACCAAAGTCTATTAAAATGGCAGAACACATGAGCCAGAGTGTAAACAAAAGGATACTGTACATGCAGCAGCAGGCTATTAAACAACCACTCCACCAAGATCATGGTTAAATACCAAAAGATTTTCTACCATAAGGGTTGGCCTACAAACACAGATCGGTTTTTTCAAGTTTGGTCCAAGATTAACTTAGTGTGACTTTAGCCTAAATGTGCTGGGCAAACATTTAACATTTCATATAATGGCTTTGTTCAATATTCAATACCAGTCTTTCTTCTATATGCTGGCTTAAGATATCAGGCATCATACCAGAGTGTAAAACTTGGTAAATGTTAGAGACAATAACAGGCAAAAGTGAAAGTGCTAGTAGTACAAATGTGACTGCTACTAAATACAACAGACACTCTGCTACTTCTGTGGCCATGGTCTGCCAGCAATACAGCTTACCAGACCAATGTTGATACACAAATATTCAAATGATCCAAGTCCCACGAACACTGACTGGATATCATAAAAAGATTATTATCAATGACGGCACAGATACATATTGTTACGATGTTTCTACTGCAAACTGAGAGCCACTGTCAGAGTCATCTGCAATGTGTTATAATTATAAAGGTGTCTTCTCTACAAGTTTAGGTCTTCCGTTCTTTTTCACTTAAGGTAAAAGTGTTCCTGCACTTAAAACATTACAACATGCGGCCATACAGAGGAGTGGAGGTGATATTCCACACATTCATTCATTCTGTATGGAGATAACTGGTTAGCTTCACTCTCTCACCACCGTACCACAAGGCCTTAAAACTTTCTGTGACCTACATATTCTGCCACAAGGCTGGAGAAATGAACCCTTAAATTTTCCCTCAAAATGCAATCTACAGACATACTACTTTCTGGGTAGTTGTGAATCAGGGATGAGAGGTAAAAATGTCTGTGTACTTAAATATGCACCACACTATGACATATAGGGAGTGGAGCTACAGCTCAAAACAATCATGATTTCGGCAGTGGATTGAGGTAGAGAATCCAGACCTGTTCTGGAAGCCATCCGACCTCCAACAAATTGGGTCCAAAAATTTCTTTACCTGGCAGTAAAGCAGCTGCAGCATGAAACTGGCCACTCACCTCCACATATCGGACCCAACAAACAACTAGAACACCTTCACTTCTATGTTCAATCATAAGGAAGTCATGTCTGCCTCTCCATACATCTGTACTTTTCATACCCAAATTTATTTTGATGACATTTAAATACCAGGGAAGGTCATCTAAAAAGTTTCTAATTTGGGGCTGTACTTACATGAGGCACAAAAGGAACATATCACAATTTTAATTTTGGGTCATATTCATACAACATAGGCATTCTTACTAGAACTGCTGACAGAACATAATTACATTTTTCACTTATGCAATGAGGTTGGTTGGTTCACACTTCAACACCCAACCAGAAACTGAGTAATGCTGGTCCTGAAGTGGACTCTTACAAGACTCATGAATCAGAAAAATGGTTTGCACTGCTGTAAATAGCTAAATTTTTCAGGCACGAAATTTACTGCAGAGAAGATACCTTCATATAATATTACAATTCTTGTTATGGATTAGTGCCTGTCAAATACACACTAATTGCTGTGGTCAGTCACTCACCTCCGTAATTGCGATTAACAAGCTGATCGCGGTCACACTCAGCCTCCGAGATCTCGTTGCTTTCTTTGGAGTCATTGAAGGATGAACTATTAGGATCATGGTTCCTTGGAGGAGGTGGAGGAGGTTCAGGAATGTTGGAAAAGGGCAGGTTACAAGAAAAACATAGAAAAAAAAAAAAAAAGAAAGAAAGAAAAGAACAAATAATGTAATTAAAATTTCAGTAATTGTTACTACAATTATTTAATTTATGGCATCAAGTCATTACTTCTGACCAATATAAGGTACAGCAATCCCATTATAGGCCTGGACAGGTCCTGAGGGTTCCAGGAGGTTGAGGCTTCCAGATTTCAATACAACTGGCAAATGAAGGTGGTAAGGTTGTCAGCCCTATGTGCCAACCGCCTTTACACCCAGAAAATTCCTGGTACTCATTTCTGTTAGGGGCTGAGTTGACTTCAGGTTCATAGAGTGGCTGGACGGATTATGTCAATGAAAAATTCCAATGACACCATCAGGACTTGAACCCGCTACCTTCCAGCTTGTAGTGCAGTGCCTCAATCAACTGCACCACCTCGTACCTCTGACCATATAAGCTTTAAATTAACTGAAGTGTAGAAACCATACTCAGGCAACACTTACTTAATGAGTTTCACAACCACACACAATGTAACTGAAAATGGAAATATGCAAACACACCATGTGAAAGCAATGATATTTGAAGTACACACCTACGCTACGTCGGCTGACAGAGCCTCGACTGCCGTAGTGATCGTACGGAGCACCATACTGGCCATACTGGCTGCCATATTGATCTTCTTCAGGAGCACAGTTGGCAGGATCATCGTATTCTGGTCCAGGTGCAAAGTTCGCAGGACCATTTTGGTTGGCTACTCGTGAGTAACGGCCATTGGCTCTAGGCTGTACACAGCACATCACTCATATTACTGGCAACATATTATTTTACTGAGGTCTTTGTCCCAATCTTTATATAGGTGATTAGTGTCAGGATTGTGAAATGATAGAATACATACAAAAATTTGAAGGGGAAACCTCACAAAAAGTAACCTCTTGGTAGAACAAAAAAGAAACACGATGAGAGCAACCAGCCACTTCCAATGTAAATGTCCTTTATCAAACACACAAAGCAGAGTTAAATATACAGAATACTCTTTTCTGGGATGTAAAGTTATGTAGTCTGGCACAGAAATAGTTACATTCTGAAGGAACATGCTGCATCCATTTTCAGGGTATTCTATTATAAAGATGGAGGCAGCACGCATCTGCAGAACATTAGCACCTATCTACCAATCTAAACAGTGTCCCTCTACACAAAGCTGTAATCTTAATATTCACTGCCACAAATCTCAACAATCGAGCAGCAAACATTATCTGTGCTGGGACCACCAATACACTAATCAGGAAGCAGAATCACACAGCTGGACAGCAGTTGTTAAAATGGTTTTACACTGAGGTAAGCAGAAGTTTCAACAACTGCAACTTACCATGGACTGCGATCCACTACGCTGATGGATGTGTCCATTCCCTGCCATCCCACTGGGACCCATTGGTCCTATGGTGCCGCTGTGTGTGCGCTCATGTCCGTTTTGGTGTGGAAATGTCTGAAACTGCATTGCCTTGTTAGGGTCCATTTCTTCACGGAATCCCAGCAGATGGAATGTTGCGTATGGGCAGATCTCATCTTCCATACCTGTAATGGCACACCAGTATGTCAAGGGGAAAATTCAGTTTATAGTAATCCACTGTGACCAAAGGAACAACAAACAAAGGGGCATTTAATCTGCATTTAGAGTGCATGAAAGAAAATGCTTAATGGAGCTCAAGATCTTTAAGTAAAACTAACAAGTATAAAAAGAACCTGACCCTGACACAGTGCACTCATGGTTCTGAAGCAACAACCCTTGTCCCTTTAAAGTCAGATTTAAGTACTCACATTCACCACATAAATTATAATGGTTCATCAGTTACTAAGAACACAACCACGAGACACATACAGCTGAAATCTTTTTTAGGATACTAACAGATGCAGGTATTGCACCAGTTAAAACAAATCACCACAAGCATATAGACAAGAGACCAGCTGATGCACAAATTAAAGAATTCCTTGGGCTTCTACCACTGTACAACAGCCTCCTGCACATCGTCATAATTTTTATTGTAAGGCGCTCGAGGATTTTCTACAAGGGTCGAAAGACATGTATACTGCATGGTGATAAATCCAGGCAGCATGCAGCATGTCTGAACACCTCTCACTGCATGGCATTCAGTGGGTCCTTCACTGTTTCAGCCACATCAGGATGGGCACAGCTCTCCAGAGGGATGACAGTGTCTGTCAATGAGTGTACCTGGATGTTTGTTGTCGGAATGCAGATTAACCGTTTGACGCCTAATGACGACTATAGTGGTCGTACCGCACCGCTAACCTCTAAATGTTGCATTTTATATATTTATTCAACACATATAGGTACTGAATATTTTAAACATGGTATATACTCTCTGTTTTTTCCTC
>Ga0123355_10004618_pt1 | contig 20030 bp, 22 predicted proteins | sample TergutEmb28metaG_3_FD_89872 | JGI IMG/M metagenome (GOLD analysis project Ga0123355, IMG submission 89872) | Embiratermes neotenicus P1 segment gut microbial communities from Petit-Saut dam, French Guiana - Emb289 P1 | ecosystem: Host-associated > Arthropoda: Insects > Digestive system > Gut ...
AGTTTGGACGTAAGTATTTGCCAAACCGTGGGGAGCTCAAATTTTGTTTTTACAGGAAATGAAAGCTTCATTCATGGACAAGGGTCCTGGTCGGTTGCTATAGCTTTATTGCTCCTCATAAATATATCAGGCCCAATTGAAGTTACAGCTGCAGCGCGACGCATATAACTGTCATTCGGCGGTAGAGGAGCAGGCTGGCCGTCACATATAACTGACATTCGCCTTTTAAAGGTTAAGAAACTGCCCACACTTGGCACATGAGTGCTACTTATGCATTTAGCAGTAAGATACGCAAGACCAGGACTCTGCCATAATGTTTGCTGCGTTTCTCAAGATTTGGTACAAGAAAAGTCTGTCTTCAACCCATTTATCTGATTTCTTTCTTTTGATTCCTCAGGTAATATTTCTTGTAATGTAGTTTCACTCTTGCACCTAATCCTCTGAATGGCTTTGTGGAATAGCTCCAGTAAACTTGTTGGGATTCAGTTGCTGACAGCACTAATAAAGAAAGATGAGTCTGCTGTTATTTATATAACTTGATTCAGACTTCTGTAGTAAAAATATAAATGCCGGTAATCAACCACAGTATGATCATTTTACTTAGTGTTCCCAGCTATAATGTTAATGTTGAGTGTTTATAGTTATGGTAAAACAGATTTCATTCCAAGATTACTGATTATGTTTTTCGTCTAGGTTACTTTTTTAAAACGAATCCATTCTTGTAACTACCCTGTGTAAGAATGTTCTTATATTCCCACGTTGAAACCATGAAATAATATGCATGATATGTGTGAATGTGGTAATAAAATTGTTACTGTCACACTCTGTGAAACTCCACCTGTTTCCTCTGTTATAGTCTAAGCCTGAAGTTTATAAAATTCATCTAGAAGTGTGCTTAAGGCTGGCTGGTATGGCTTCTGTATGTATGGTGATGACACTGATACTCCCTCTGCAGCTTTCTCTGTTTTTGTACATGCCAGTCTTGATGCTTACAGGAGGCATCTGGAAAACTGTACTCTAGACATGTTGATGCCAGTGATCATTTGGCTGAATCACCGAAAAAGAAGCGAAGGCAACTGACCCACATGCCCATTCGAGTAGGGGAACAGTTTCGTGGCATTGATAGCTCTGCAGTCAGTGTGACATCACACTTATTACAAGGAAAGGTGTTCAATGTGCTCACTGCATGCAACGAACTTACAAAGAAAGACATAGAGACCAAAATTGTTGAGAATGGAGGCACAGTTGTACAAAATCCAGGTACTTTTGTAACAATGTTTTCTGGTGCTGGTCATACAGTATGCCAACTCAGTTTCTGGCATCTATCCCTGTACCTGTAACATTTGTGTGTTAATTACAACTTCGTTTTTCCTAAAGTACAAGCATATTCTTAGGTCCTGTCTGGATACTTGTAATGGTGTGTTTACAGTAGTGTAGCTAAGATTTTTGGGCCCCTGTTCAAAGTTTACAGCTGAGCCTTTTGTATCCATGAGGCACATCAGCACTTTTATAAAATTGTCATGCTTTTTAAATAATGATGTTCCTTTAAATCATGTTTCCTACAATTATATGCAGAATTATTATTATTATTATCATCATCATCATCATCATCACATCAGGTACATCAGTAGACTGTTGGCAAAACATGCATTGAACATGTGTGCCAATCCAGACACTACTGGTAGTTACATTAACTCAATTCTTGGAAGCTTTGACCTTCTGTTCTTTTATCAAGAAACCCCTGAGTTAAGTTCTGATTTTTTGAGAATTATTTCTTTATTCTTTAATATCTGTTTTGGCTGCTTTTTCTGTTTGATAGCTAACATAGCAAAATTATTAAGCCCAGTTTGGCCTATTGTATTCCTGTTGTAGTATTTTACTGTGTAGAATTTACTAAGTGACCTAACAGTGGTCACTATTAACAGAAGCATAAAAAAAATTACATGATAACAATTTTGGTAGCTCAGAAAATTCACTTTCCAAACAACTGATTTTGTACGAAGGATTTCTTAAATTTCTTAATCAACTTTTTTTTTTTTTTCAGTGAAGCCTTTTGTGAACAAGGCAACAAACTGATTAGGAAATTTGGGAGATAACACTTTTGGATGTTTTTGATTGAGATTATGCAAATTTTGTGTTACACATTGTGTGGTGGTGTACAGAGCCATTACAGTTTCAAACTGCCATTTTGGTCTTTTGGTGTGTTAAGTTTTGATTATTGAGTTATATAAAAGATAAAAATGTTTCTGCTATTCACATTTGGTTGTCATATAAATTAATGTTCAGTTGTGTGACGTGGCTATTATTTTTGTCAGTGAATTTTGGTATGTACAATTGTATAAGAATCAAGGAACTGACTTCCCTTACGTCCTTTTATTTTTGTTTAGGACGCAATGTATTCTGTGTCCTTACTGGATGCTACACACTTCGTGCACGCAACATTGCTTCAATGAATCAGCATAATATTGTCCGTGTAAATTGGCTGCTACGCTGTATAGCTGCTCATGAGTTATTGCCTTGGACACCAGCTGACCTGTTTCATGCTACTCCAACTGTAAAAGAACAGCTGTCAACTGAATATGATGAGTTTGGAGACAGCTACACACAACCACTGACTGAAGATTCATTGACATACGTGTTGGAAAGAGCTGCGTTGAGTGTAGGTACCACTGTAATCTCAGCATAACATTGAAATTAGTTCTACACCACAGAACTCTATTTCTCAAAACATTTTATTTGTACCACTCATTTGACTTCAAGAAATGCTGAAGGAACCCCAGGCCAAAATGTGAAATCTCAGATGAGAGTGACATATAATGTGATTTATTTTATTATATTTCTTAAATTTCCAAATATAATAACAAAGGAACCCAAGTTATTATTGTCTGCAAGAACAATCTTTTGCATAAAATATTGTCTGTTGAGTATCGTGAAGAGGTTTGTTATCGGTGTGAGTTGAGGTTCTCACAGCATATCAAGTTGGGGTGTGATGTCATGTAATGTTGTGAATGTCACTACCATTTCAGATGTACCTGCTATTGCAGCCTCTGTGGTGAATGGTACTACCATTTCAGATGTACCTGCTATTGCAGCCTCTGTGGTGAATGGTACCACCTTTTCAGATGTATCTGCTATTGCAGCCTCTATGGTGGTGAATGGTACCACCATTTCAGATGTACCTGCTATTGCAACCTCTGTCTTCACCACTCTGGTGTATGCAGCAGGAAGCTTTAGTACACACCCACCACAGTATATGGTATCACATCGTAAAGGATCACTGCTTTGATCAGTATTTCAAGTTCTAAAAATTGTGGGATTGTTAGAACGTTAAAAATGTAAGGTTTTGCTAATTGTGATTAAATAAATTTCATTTTGCTGTGTACTGTACACCAAACCATCACCATACATGTAGGTCATGTTCTTGAAAAATCCTGTGAAGCATGAAACCATGATGTGACTTTGTGCAGAAAAATGAGGTTAGGAGAACCAAAGATGCTTTAAACATGATAGTGTCTAAATTAATGATTAGTAAACGCGAAAACATTTGTATCGGTGTTTGTTATAATGGCTGAAATTTGTTAGTGTGATGAAGTGACATAGGGTGTATGGTGGAGGGGAAGACATAAAAAGACTTATTGAAGAAAGACGTGGGCATCAATTGCATGGCCTTCTTCTGCATGTCCCTTTACACCTTGTATGGTGCCATGACAGTGTTCATCTCCATCTTCCAACCATACAGAGAAGGCCCTTGAGCTTGTCAAGGAATGGGTCACGTGGACTTACACAAGCAATGTTTGCATTTGTTGTAACACGGGCTATAAAGTTTCTTCAGATCTTTTCTTCATTTTCCATAATGGGATGAATCACTTATTTGTGTATATGATAATTACATCTGACCACAGCAGTGCTTATTTTCCTCTCCATCAGCACTTAACAGTAAGTTCTAAAAATTGTGAAAGGCACAGTTGAAATACACTGTGTAACCCAAGTTGCTACTGAGGGAGACATGCAAGTATATTCCTCAACTTGCATGCATGAAGAGAACCATGAGTGAATGAAGAACCTATGCTGTGATGTGTGAAAGTTGTCATATTAGTTCTTCCATGACTAAAGAGCTGTGATACAGATGCCCATGAATGAGGATGGTCTGCTGTATCATTCCAATAATGAATGGTGTTTGTATACCTTATGTTGTTACAAATGATAATTTTGATTCCATTAACAGAAAACTGCTCAGAACTTTACTGAAGAAATGTTTGCAGATGTTGAAATGGAATTGTTTTCTGGGCCCAGTCCTTACGGCTTCTTCCGTCCTTGTCAGGCATATATGGACAGATATGTCACGGTAGGTACAGCCCATGTTAGACGTGTGATATATGATCTTTGTTAAAACCATGTTTGATATATGTCATAACCTACCTTCAGGCAAAAGTTGACAAAATAATTAATAAATACAGTGAAATGTTGCTTTAATTTTTCTAAATTCTGTGAAATTTCTGTTTCTAGGTGAGGCACAATATAAACAATGTACTTTGTTGACCTGTGTGGAAGGCTAAGGCTTATGTGTATACACATGCACACACATGTGTGGCTGTGAGAGAGATTGAGAGATATTTATGATAACACTATATATATAGTGATGTTTTTGTAGTTTTTAGCTTTTAGTTTGTTCCTTACCACTGCTTCTGGAATTTTATACTTTGAGAGGTGCAAGTAGGAGGGACAGACATTTCACATGGTATATGCACATGTAGTGTATGCACTATATTCATATTCTTAATGTTGTCAGTTATGTACATCTTTATCTTAAATGCTATTGACTAAGAAATGTTAAACCTGCTTGGGAAGAAACTGGATGAAGAGTGTTGAAAAGTGTTAACCTAGCTGGCAGGTTGAATCTCACAACTGCATTTGATCAGAACATACATTCTGCCTTCATCTTCACATAAAGCAAATTACATTGTATGCGCTGTGCAACAAAACTCCGGCTGTAAGACCAAAACCAGAAGTGATACAAGTGTGCAACTGGTGTCATAATTCCAGTTATATGTAATTTATGTGTATTTGTTCATATGTCTCTTTCTGTACCTTCCATTAATTGCAATTTTTTATGCCAAATAGCAATTATACTAAGACACCGATGTTTCTGTCTAATTTGAATGTGGATTCGTATTAATGAATTGCTGAGACAGTTGGTCATCACACAATCAGTGTTGCATACTTGCATTGAATGTCCTGTATAGAGGCTGGTTGATTCATGGGTATATCTGTGTGGTTGATCACATTCTGCATACATTTGCTGTAAAAGTGTCATAATCTTACAATACGGATGATTCGTTACAGTTCACTTCTATACAAAAGCATTTAGAGTTCTTGAAAACTGAACGTCACTCTGACATGCTGCTTGTGTCATTGCTGAGCATAACCTAAGCTGGAACAGAACATTGCATGTAGTGGTATGTGCAGTTCATGGTAACTGGTCAGCTGCTGTCAGCACAGAAAGTGAGGCAAACTTGAATTAACGATCTTGGTTTCCTAAAACTTTTTCTTCATGAGTGGCCATTTTGTAATATGGAATTTTGATTGATGATAAGGAAGGAAGACTGCATATCATATATGGGGGCCAATAATGGGCAAGAAGAGGAAACATTTTCATTGTTCATGAATTCATGTATTTTTTTGCATCATCCTTTTTTTGAATGTAAATTTTGAATTAAAACACTGCTCAATACTACCTTTTTGTTTCAGTTAAATGAACCAAGGTCAGAGACAAGTCTAGATTTGGATATTGTGGAGCTTGATTTCACTTTCTATGGAGGTCAGATTTCTTTAGAAATAAATGATCAGACCACCCATGTGATTATGTATTCTGAGTGAGTATAATAGTGAATAAAGTAACATGCATTGAAATGCATTTACAGTAATCTCTAACTGACCTTGAAAGTGTTACTGAAATTAATCTGTTATCAACAGTGTAGGATCATGTTATAGGATGGCCCAGAAATAGCACTTTTATTTAAAACTAATTGTACTAATTTTTAAAAAGTTTATGCAAAACTGGTGACCACCATATTAATTCACTTTTCATCTCTGGTCAAGGATACAACACTGCTTACTCATGTATTAATTACCCCACAGAAAAATAGAAAAACCACTTGCTGTAGTAACTGGTAATGTAACCTCAAATTATACTGTTTCTTTAATGCCACGTTGTGTTCCAGTGCTCTGTAAACTGTGTTTTCTGCAAAACTGTGTTGGTGTTGAAAAACTTCTTGCACTATGCCAAATTGAATGTTTCAGGCACAGTGAAATTCTCATAATAGCAGCAGTGGGTTATACCTTAAGTGGAGGAATTTAACACTGAGTAAATTATTGTGGCTTGTCCAGTGCACCCTAAAGCCTCAATACTCTGGAAGTACAAATGTACTTGCCAAACAGTTTACTTATCAAGCATCTCCTCAAAAAGACCCAGTTTCCCTTTTTGTGGCTAGATTTTTTCCATAGCTGAACACAGGAAAGTAACATGTGAACAGTTAAATATGAAACTGGCCTGTAGACTACATCTGTAAATCCCTGAAGCTGTCTTTCTTTCTTTCTTTCTTTCGCTCTTTCTTTTTTTTTATTCTCTCTCTCTCTTTAAGTCCTGTTTAGGGGCAGACCAGACTTAACATTTTCATTTTCAGTTTTCATTTTGTAAGTAGATTATTTCATATTGGTTTCTACTTATTCCTTCTCATGTTATATTTTAAATTACAGTTCTTATGTATTCCTAAAGGAAGTAGAGATTCTAAACATAAACTTCATGCACATAATTGTGTCTTTGCCCATGTAATGTTAAATGGCACGGTAATGCTTTTCAGATCAAAGAGCAGACTTGATGAGATTAAACGTCTCAACAGAGAGAGAGACCGCAAATTCTACATTGTGACTGAACACTGGGTCTTTGAGTCAGTGAAAAAGAAGAGCAGGCAAGATGAGTGTAATTACTTATTGTAATGGTAAGTTTGTCCTGCTTTTCTGAATGTTTGTTATTTGTAATTTAGGCATATCAGGCTGTTTCAAGTAATCAGCATTAGAGGAAGTTCACTTAAAAGCTGCCACGTATTTATAATGGCAGAAAAGCTTTTCCTCACATTTACAGAATGTTTGGAATGGATGGATAATTTCGGGATTTTAAATAGTACTTAACCCTTCAGTTCTAGCCTTCATATACTGCATTATCTTTTGCAGCAGTTCATTCAAACTGCTCTCCCATGAACATTTTAATAGATATTGTTGCATCATTGTATCATGGGTAAAGATGAAAGTTCTTTTATTGATGTATAAAGGTAGTTCATATGAAGGCTTATGGGAAAGTGAGGTATAGCCCATGCAGACTTAAGTTTAGCACTAGATACAGTTGAATGTTTTACATCATTCTCTGGTCTCTTTCCCCAGGGATACAGCCCCCAGTACCCATTGAATAAGAGGCTTCATGAGCCCTGTAGCCAGCCTGTGCTTTGGAGAAGAGATAAATCATATGCCCCTGCCAGGAATTGAATCACGTTTCCTTTGTCATGCAACATATAGCCTAGTCTCCATACAAAATACATTAATATGGCTTCTACATTTATTAGTTATTTCACATCACAGTAGGTATCTGAAGATTATCATCCAATTTAATAATTTTTTAGGACCTGAGTAACATGAGTGCAGTACACAAAAACATAAAATAATATTCAAAATGTGAACTTAGTTTACACTTGACAATACCATCAATTTTTCAAGAAAATTTGGTTTTGTAAACATGGAATAAGATCCTTAATCTTTTGTAGGGGGAACCTGAAGGGCAGAATGATATGTTGGGCTGCAGTGTACAAGTGAGATTGGCAGAAACAAAATTGCTCAGTTGCTTGATTATATGTGCCTTCAGATTTCTGTGTGCAGAAAGCAATGCAAACTTCTTATGTCATCACCTTCCTATTCTTATGTAATGTCATAATAAGTTTGATAACATGGGTTAATGTTTATGACAAGCAGCAATTACCACAGTTGGAGTTTCTGACTGTCTGCTGAAAGTACACTTTGTACAACAAAACTGAAATGATGCTGGTTGCGTGTTTAGGCACATTTACAAAATTTCAAAAAGCAATTATTAGCTTCATTGTGTCTGTCTGTCCACATTAAACAACTGCTTCCACTGGACAGATTTAACAAAATTTGATATTTGAGTATTTTTTTGAAAATCCATCAAGAAAATTCAACTTTCATTAAAATTTGGCAAGAATAATGGGTAATTTACATGATGATATATGTACCTTTATGATAATACCTTGCTGAATTCTTCTTGGAATGATAAATGTTTCAGACAAATTTGTAGAGAAAATCAAAACACATTTTACGTGCAATACCTTTTTTTCCCAGAAATCATGCTGTTATGAGATAATGTGGGAAAATGTTATAAAAACGGACAAGTCGCAGATGACAGTGTGATAGCCACGTGTGCTTTGCTTGTTGGATAACTAAGTCTACAAACACATTTTCAGAATGTGTTATATTTATTGCTTTTCCATAGCAACATTGATTACACAAATGCACCTCAATGTTACAATATGTGTACATTGCCTATCTTGTTTGTACATCTGTGCACCATGAGGATATTCTGCAAAGTCAGACTGTTGCCCCTTGAAGACTAAAATATACCTACATTTTTTATAACCATTCAATTCATACCTTACAGACCACCCAGTGTCTTGCCGGTAGAGAGACCAGTTGACTGTATACAGATATGATGGCTGTTTATTGTAAGAAATGTACAGAACACATCAGCTCTGTGTAGTAAAATGTAGCATTTTTAATATTAAACAGCTAGTTTTAAACATTTCTATTTATAAATACTGAGATATCTGAAGTCCTATGAATCACTGTATTAGGGGAGGATGGTAGTAGCTCATAATAAGATTATTGCTGATGTTTGAGATGCAACCTGAGAGGACCTTCCAAGAACAACTGAAGTTGTTCAAAATTACAACAACTTCCATGATGTACCATGCCATGCCACAGGTGAACCTGTGACTGAATTCAGAGTAAAGTACATGAGAGTAATTGTTGTAGATGCAGAGGAGAAGAAACTAGAGCTGTGAGATATAATGTAGGGAAAGTAGAAAAACGGTTACATTCTGACCCCTTATCTCCTACTCCTTCACCTTCTTCAGCTATGAGGACTCCAGAAAACACAGAAGAGGACCCTGATGACCTTAACCAGCAGATGAAGGAGATATCCAGATAGAATACTCCTCTGACTAGTTGTACAGCCCCAGTACAGGAGCAGTAACAAAATATTACCTGTAAGAACTTATATCAGTATAGTACCATCTGATAATCCAGAATGTTTGATAATTCAGCACCTGTCCAGTCCCTTGTAAGTCAGGTTGATGAAATTTTGCTGTACTTAATTCCCATAAAAATTTATCCAGACTTTTCTGTTAAACAGTTGGCCCTTTGGTTACTCTTCTGCTCCAGTTTAGTCACTTATTGCTCACATACTGACACAACTCCTGAGAAGCAGGCTGAAAGAAGAGCACAATTCAGTATAGTATATTTTCATGTTCCAGTAATAATTATTTGCTCATGCAGTTTACTTATAAGGTACTGATTTGTACTATATTTTGTGTGTTTGATGAAGAGCTTCCATACTGGGGTGGAAAGAAATCCTGTTAATAGTGATGTTGGTTTTATTGAGAGGTTCAGTATCATCTGAATGGTCTTGTAAGTCTCCAACCCTCGTCATTCCACTGCTTGACTGTCACTTCACTGACAGGTCTTTTCACACCAATATTTACTTCTATATGCACTGGATTACTCAGGTCTATAGAAAATTGGTTGTTGTGTGGGCTGTACTCTTGGTAGTAGTTGTCTGGAAGACATGTAAACAAAAGTTTATATATTACAACATTGTGTATACACAAAGATGCTGTACTGTAGTTTTCATGGTATGCCATGTTTACAACTTCTAACAATGCATGATTTCAGGCTTCTGCCACAAAGTAAATGAGAACTACGTTCTTCTGGGTTATTACGCAGCAAGTAGTCATTTTGGATTGAAGATGGGACCAATAAGTTGTCCCAAATGTCAGTAAGAATTTACCACTACTCGCTGCTCAATAACCCAGAAGAGCACAGTTCTCAGCTTCCAACAAACCAGATTCTTTGAAATATGAAGGGATGACTTCTTCAATGTGAGTAGGTGGGTTCATTTGCTACCATGTTAATAAAAATACAGTAAGGAAACACACACAGTCACAGGAGAAACAATACAGGTAAGTAGTATTACAAAAAACCGTAGAAACATAAGTAATTTATTAAAAACAAATCTTATGGTATGCTGAAACTTTGTAAAAATGTGTGACTGATTGTTAAAGTTTCAGTGTTTTATGTGTCAGATTTGTTTGAGCATAATGTAACTTCTGTTCACCACACTGATGAAGAGAACAGAGGAAAGGAAGTGAAGTGCATCATAATTGTAGAGATAACTGTATCTAGTGTTTCCTGCCATAGCATGCAAGCAAATCTCTATAATCTTTCATTGCCACACATTTTCATACTCATTGCATTCCTTGGCTGTCATATAATGAAGGACACTGAATTCTCATTATTGCATATTTGTAACGACCTCAGTTTTTTTTTAACTTTTAGCTGAAGTGGTATCTTAAAAATAAATTAAATGGTAATAAAATTGTATTAATTATAATTGTGTGTGTGCGTGCGCGCGCGCGCGCGTGTGTGTGCTTGTGTGCACATGCGTGTATGGTTTCATTTGGGGAGGTAAATTGTGCATTCATATAAATGTGTGTGTGCATGTGTATCTTGCTGACTTGTAACTTAGCATTCATTGTGTTTTCTTGGATTTTGCATGCTGTAGTTGGAGTGTACTGGCACAGGAAACTAGTGAACACACAATTTATTTTAACCCTGTATGAAAGTTATCAGATGTCATATCCATTACAAATTGAAAACCAGACCTGTGAGGTTGAGCTTGGAGATGATGTGATTTAGCATGGTCTGATCCATTACAGTTTTCACTTTGGTTGTTGAATTCATCATGAGGCTACGCTTCATCCGACTAATTAGAGGTAGAGTGTACTCAGATACATGGAGTGGAGTGTCATCAGAACCAAACTCCTATAACAGAAGTCACTTGAGTCCATTAGTGTCCACTCCCTAACCCAATAACCTAAATCTTTGTGGAATGAAGTAAAAATTCAATATATACAGTCATTTTCCCATCAGTAATACAATTCTGAAAATATAGCTACAGCTACACATCTATGTAAAAAATTAAATTCTTGACTTGTATGCAGAGATACTTAGAGACAGGCTCGAAAACTGATTTTGGGCCCTAGTCCAACTATAAAGACCAGATTATTGTCCTTTACAGGCCACAGTCCAGGGTTGTTACTGGCCTTCTTACTGGACATAGCACCCTGAGAAGACGTCTTTATTTAATGAGGTTGACTAATCCCTCATGCAGGAGGTGTGGTACAGGGGAAGAAACCTCAGTCCACATTCTTTGTGAGTGTCTAGCCTTGGCTTCACTCAGACATGTATATCTCCGTTCCTTCTTTTTGGACCCTGAGGATATTAAGAGTCTTAAGTCTGGGGGCCATCTGGAACTTTTGTAAAAGAACAGGGCTTCCTTGACCTAGTATCATTATGGGGCACAAAGGGCCCGTTTTAAGGCATAGGTGCATCGGGACATAAGGGCTCCAACCCAATTACTAATCTATATCTAATCTAAATCTATATGTAAAGCAGCTAAGGAAATGACAATTTTTTAACAATAAACCAACTGTATATTCAACAAACACAACTCATATTTGTTTCAAAATACAAATCCAGCTGCATGGTTTGGCTGTTTAATATTTGTCAGGCTGTATGTATATATGTATATATGTATATATGTGTATATATATATATATATATATATATATATATATAAGAAAGTAAACAGATAAAAACTTACAACTGCAATTAGTATTCTCTCAAGGTTGAGATCTGAGTCTTGTTACAGATATATTTAACATCAACTGTAAAAGTCAAATATGAAAGTGCAAAAATTACAGTCAGAAGATCTTTATCTTGTATATATACGTAAAAATGATGGCTGGGGTGTAGCTGTACATCATATAGGAATAAATCTGATCTTGCTGAACAAAGTAAATTTGAAGGCAATGCTGAAGCATAAAATTGTCAAATTCTTGGATATGGTGTCTGTGTTGGAATCATTACTTGTAATTTCCAAACTTTTAATTAAAATGTGAGTATTTAGATTGAAGTGAACCAATTTGTATGTTGAAATTTTGCTTGTAAATGTTGGTTGAAATGTCAAACTTGGAGCTGCTTTATGATAAAACTATTAAAATATTTGATTTGTGTAGTTGGTTTCTGGTGTTCAGTGCATCACTTGTGCTTGTAGTCTTGCTGCCTGCTCCACTGTCGTAATGTGTTTAGGTGAAACGAGGGAGTGTATATTTGTGCGTCATCCCTCTACAGCTACACCCCAGCCATCATACATATATGTGTGTCACACAAAAGTATCTTATGACTGCAATTTTTATACCTTTATACTTACCTTTTACAGTTGTTATTAAATACACATGTAACAAGATTGAGATCTCAACCTGGAGAGATTATAGACTGCAGCTGGATTTATATCTTGATACAAATGTAAGTTGTATATGACGGACATGTAGTTGGTTTATTGTTAATATTTATGACACAATGGGATGAATCACCTTAAGATTGAACATCTTTTTATGTGGGGCTTGACACCGTCTCTGATAATAGTGTTCTACATCTAGTAATAAGAAATGTGGACAGAGATCAAGAGAGAACTTGAATAATCCAGATTAACTGTGTTTGCTGTAAGAGTGTGTGACTGCTTGGTTCAGTAATGTCTTCCAAGAAGGAAACATATTATAAAGTGACATATGAATTGTTTATAGATGACAAAACTTGTTATTCATTTGTCGCAGATGCACTAGTAGTAGTAAGTATAGTGTGTACATGTCAATTCAGAAAGCAGTAAAAGCATATTAGTTTGAATAAAGGTCCTCAGAATTCACCAAACTTTCAGAAAGAATCTAGCTGTCTCTCCTTCTGTTTCTATATTGAAAGCTACTGAAAGTTCTGATATGGTTCCATTTTTTCTTTCTTGACATTCTCTCTTGTAGCAGTTGTGTGTGTGCGTGTGTGTGTGTGTGTGTGTGTGTGTGCATGTGTGTGTGTGTGTGTGTGCATGTGTGTGTGTGTAGTGTGTGTTTGTGTGTGTGTGTGTGCGCATGCGCGTGCATGTGTGGGTGTGGGTGTGTGTGTGTGTGTGTGTGTGTGTGTGTGTGTTAGAGAGCAAGTAATTCCAGCTTTCAAGACACTACATCATAATTGTCAGGCATATCACTTTAATATTGACTGCAGCTTGCAACAGTGTATATTGTACAATTTAGGTGCAGGCATTGTGTGGAAATACATACATATAGCAAGTGTTTGTAAACTGTGTGTTTAACTACAGTTGATGCACTTACCAGACATTTTCCACTAACACAGTATGCTCTCTTGTCAAGTACTCCACGACTGCAGTCTGTCCCAAATGGAAACCATCCATCTTCTCCATTAACCATATAAAACCTATGATTTACTTCATCATCTTGACAGGCTACACGACATGGGCGATCAGGATCCTCTGTGTTTAGAAAGTGTGTATGTATATATATATACTGTCTAATTACAGTATGTCTTCATTCTGTATAGTCTCTGAAACACTGTACTTTTCAAATGCTTTTATACTGTGTTATAAGTATTTATGACTCTGCAGTCCTGTAGGCCACATTAATTCCCTCAGGTTCTGTGGTACAATATTTGTGAAACGTCACCAACCAAGTAACTAATTCCATGGAGTAAAATCATTCTTGAAAAGCTGTTAGGTCCACATGTAGTCAAAAAATGAAACCCAAAGGTTTATTACTGTGTTAAAATTGGTCTGCGAGTTGTCCCTGCCCAGAGCCAGATCAGTTCAGTCTACGCCTTCCCATTCAGTTTCTGCAAGATCTATTTTAATATTGCTCTCCCACTGGTGCCTTCATCTCTGAAGTGGTATCTTTCCTTCACGTTGCCACAACAAAATCCTGTGTGCATTTCTGCTATAGTCCATATATGTCACATGTCCTGCCTGTTTCATCCTTCTTGATTTTATTGCTGTAATAATGTTTGGTGACAAGTACAATTCACAAAACTCCATATTTTGCAATTTAGTCCAATCTCTTCTTACTTTCCCCCCTCTTAGGCCTAATATCTTGCTCATTATTATGATCTCAAGCATCCTAAGCCTCTATTCTTCCTTTAATATAAGAAATGAAGTTGTACAGTGGTACATGTCATCTAAATAATTCATTTTGGGGTTTATAGTTTTTCATAAATTTTGATGCCATCAAAATAAACCTGTTTACTAGTGCCATTCTTATATTTGTGCCTTTTGAGCATGATTCAACCAGAAACAGCATGCAATCATCTGAATATTATTTTGAAAGTATTTATCATTTACTGTGTACAAAGACTGTTATTTGAGAATTGTTTCATCATGGGGTATCTTCTTAGTATAAGAGTGTACATGTTTTGGTTTTTGGACCACCATCAGTGCACCCATATGGAAGTATGACTTTGGAAACTACCAAGGGTTTTTACACTGATTGACAGATGACAATATTGCATATAATATAACCATCAGTAGAAGTATTCATTTTCTAGCTTTGTTTTTTACAGGTGCATTCATTTCCATAGTTTTTCAGTTTTGTCAGATGAATGTGTGTTGCATATGCTGGATGTTTATTATTGGCACGTGTGTTTATGATTTGCTCTGTGTATTGGGTTTTCAGTGTCTGACCTGTTTGACAAATATGTAGCTTGCTACAGTCATGACAGGAACATATACGAGTATATACCACTTCTATCATGAATACTGGTTTTATGAGTGTCTTCTAGTTTTTATTGGTAGAGTGATTCTAAATGTTACCTTTGAATATGTGTCTTCTAAGTGGGGTTTTTTTTTTTTTTTTTTTCCCCCCCCTCCCCTAGTCTTATGGGAATTATATCGGATTTATTTTGGTACTTCATCTACTGTGTTTTTTTTATGTGGGGTTATTGTTTTTGGGTTTTACTTTTTAGGCACATATCCATTATTGTGGAAAGTTACTATTAGCCTTGTCATGTATGCCCATTTGTCATCTGTATGAAATAACTCTGCTCCTACTGGACATACTTGGACTAAATTTGATATTTGAGCGTGTTTCGAAAATGTGCTGAGAAAATTCAAGGTTAATTAAAGTCTGGCACGAATAACAGGTACTTTACAAGAACACCTTTGTGCATTCATGATATTTCACAGAATTCTCCTGAGAATGAGAAATAAGAAAATCGGTACCCACATTATATGTTCAATAACTTTTTCTGAAACAAATTCTATTTATGAAATAATGCGGGAAAATATGGTAGAGCCGGACAGGCCACAGATAACTATAATACAGCACAGAAAAGATATAAGGATACAGACACACTCATAATATTTACTACATATTGCTTTTCCATGGCTGCAGTGGTTACACAAATACACCTCAGTGTTGTGTTATTTGTACAATACCTCTCTTGTTCTCTCCAATTGCAGTATTAAGTCTTAGGGGATTTATTACTTTCTGCAGTATGTAATATTGTTTTCATTTAATTTTGCTGTATATTTGGAGTTAGTGAGAGGTCACATATATGATTGTCCTCTGTATAAAGTAAGGATCCATGCATTGTATATTTTTTGTTATTGTTTCTGTGACTGTTTTGGTACTGTTATAAATTACGAGGATGTCATTTACAAATATGGTATAGTAATTTATAGTATTGTTCTGTAAACTGTGTTTAACTATGTAATTTGTTCTCAAGCTGTACAAGAATGCTTCTGCTTTAGTCTGTTAATGGGAGATGCCATAGCTACTCCTTGATTAGATTTAGAATAAGATCAAATGAATTGAAAATAATTTTGGTTTTGTGCATTTCTCAGTTATTCTAATATTTATTTTTTGATTGAAATTTCTGTCTTATTGTTCTATGAAGCCATAACCTCATATCACTTTCACCCCTTTCCAGCCTCCTAATTATTTAAAATTTCTGATTAACTGCTGAAGTTATATTTTATTTTGCCATCACTACCTTGGTTACTCATTGGTGTCTTATGAAGTCATTATAATAGCCTGATGGGCTCAATACAGTCCAGGTACCACAAGATAGTCGCATAATCAGTTATCGATGGTAAAACTTGCAGTCACTGTTTTTCTCAAGTGCTGCAAAGTCAGGATTGCTGGATTATCAGTAGCATGATTAAAGGAATATTACTTCACTGTACTATACTTTATTATATTGTACTATACTGTGTTCCCTGTACTACACTAGACTGGACTAGGCTAGACTAGACTAGACCTCAAAATTACAAATTCATTTGAAACATCTGTGGCATTTGGGTAGGTTTTAGTCAGTGAATTAAATATTTTTACACAACATTTTTAGTTGCACACAATTACCTTTAGTGAAAACTTTTTTGTCTTAAAACTGCATTATAAATATGTTTTAAAATTTACATTATATGCAAATTATTACTGCATGTCAATCACTATAAAAGTATGTTGTACTTTCGAATTTGGTACTCCAATATTAGTTCACTGGTGATGGCACAAGAACCCAAAACATGTATAAATTCAGCATGTAATGAGAAAGATTATGATGGTGTGAGTTTTAATTGACTTACCTGAATTTTATGCTGTAAACAATTTAAAGGTTTTCTTTGTGTATGGGAATAAATTGTAAATGAACTATAAATAAAATAGTGAGAGATATCTTACGAGCAGCAGGTGAAATCTGCATCCCAAACCCAGATAGTCTTCTTACTCTCTCTCTGTACTTGCTGCAAACCTTGGTTGCATGCTCAAATGGTGTTTTAAGCCTGCCACATCCCTGGAGACAGCAAGTGACATGAATGCAAAAATCCATACATTCTCGTGTAGCATAAAGCAGAGCACATTTTTTACGCACATAATTTCCATACAGCAGCCACTTTATCTTATTCATCAGTAGCCAAAGCCCGCATTTGATCCAATCCTGAGCCAAGTCCCTCTTACTCCTGTCCATGCAATCTACTTCTGTATAATTCATTGTACAAATTTATCACCTTCACCCTCTTCCGAGTGACTATGTTACAAGGAGTTTCCCCCACCAAAATTCTGCAAGTTTTGCTGGTCTCCCCATCAGACTCAAATATTAAAACCACCTTGATTTCACTTTCCCAACATTAATAGGTGATATGTAAAAAGGGTAGTATATCTTCCCTTCCCTCAGACTTCCTCCCACTTAGGTCTAATAACTTGGTATCCCCTATTCATACCAGCTTATCTGGCTCACACAGTTGGATGCCAGTGATGCTTTCTCCCTCACAGTTGTCCTCCAACTGACACTTCATGTCTTTTGCTACCACAAGCCTAAGACCTCGCCCTGGAGCTAGGCAGTTAAAGTGGCAACCACTTGCAGGACTCCATAGTGTTCGAGCTTCAGGTGCTTCTCTCCTTTGACCTTTGTTGCGAGAAAAGAGAGATATTTCATGGGCTCTTGAGGGCCCAGAACACAGCTCAGGCAGGGTACTGAATACTGCCACATCATAGTGATCACAGACGAACTCCTGCAACAAGAATTAGTTTTCTGCGTTCAGAAAAAAATGAATCCAATAGCACATACATCAACAAACACAAGTGAGGAAGCTGTTTTGACCTAAGAGAGAATTAATGGCAAAATGGAGAAATACGTGTAATTAGGATCTTTGAAATTTGTACCTTTTTTCTAAGTGAAGATGTTAGGATAGTCACATGTAGGAGAATGGTATTGTCAGTACAAAAAATGATACTCAGTCAAAATTTTGCTTTGGAAACTGAGGGATCACTTGGGAGGAAGCAAAATGGTAAAAGAAGAAGTCTGTGTACATGCCATACAGGCTGGAGGTATAGCTGCATACATTCTTAATCTTGGCACTAAATAGATGTCAGTGGTCAGCTTCATGCCCTGGCCACTGTACCTCCCAAAAAAAGAGACTCTGGTACCCATTGAATAGGAGCCTGCATGGGCCACAGTGGTGGTCTTGGTGCTTTAAGAGGAGAAAAATCTCTTACCCTTTGCTGGGAAAGAACCAAGTTGCCTTAGTTGTCCAGCTCTAGCCTAGTCTAGATCCTGGCTGCAGAAAGTAAAAGGAGATTAATGTGTGAATTGGATTGACCTAGCCTGGGATGGGGTCCAGTGGCAGGCTAGTGTGAATAGTGTTGTACATCTGAATTCAATAATAATAAGGAATTTCTTGGTTCAACTATTAAGTGCTTGAAGAAGACTGCCATGTTGGTTACATACATGTTATATTTTATTATGAATTGCAGGCAGAACATGGTGTTAATTGCTCTAAGTTTTGTTTTGTGTGTGGTGTGTATCTGGATCAAATGACAACCATGGCCATTCTCATGGCTGAACGGTCTGTTCTCAAAAAGTGCAATATCTTGGAAGAAGAGTATTTATCTAGTAATCTTTTCTACCCCACTAATTTTATTTATTTAACATTACTAATTTTCAGTAAACTACATCAATAATATCTCATCAGATTTTGTAAACAGGTGCTATAATAATAGTAATACATAGTCCTTCTCCATTTTTATGAAATTCTAGCATGTTCCTTTGAGTAACTTGCAGTTTGTCCATGGAGACATGCCTCAGTTACAAGCACATTCACTGGAGATTCCAGTCTTGGAGGCAAGAGGAAGTGATGTTCAAGGCTTTTTATGAATCCTAAGCTTGATCTGACAGTAAGAGCACTAGAGGGAAGTTAGGACTAAGCAGCACCATATAATATCACAAGAGTGACAGACCTTAGCTTTCTTGAATGTAGTGAAGTTGTGTGGGAAAGTTCTTGGTAGAGGAAGGAAATATCCTTCTACACATTTCCTACTTGAATGGCATTATCCCACAAAGAACACTATTCAGAACAAGTGGTAGCACCAATTAGCATTTTAAAAGTATCCTCATTGCATGTGGCAGAATGCTGATTTTGTTCATTAAAATGCTCTTAAAAGTAGACTTCACTGGTCCATAGACCTTACCTCACATCTGCCACTGATGCAATACATAGACTTCCCATATCGTGATCGATAACTCTGGCAGGTTGTGCCATCAGGGAATGTCCATCCTCGACTCTTATATCCTCCACTTCTTTTGTAACACCACACATTGCATGCTTCTTCCGCTGAAATGTAGAGAAAGTTTTAACCACTAATAGTATTCAGAGGAGGATATTTGAAGGTGTTACAGGGAATCTTAATGGCTGTTGCCTTGCTCTTAATGTAATATTTTAACTTGTTCTCTATCATAGTGGTACTCATGTTACTGCCCCCCACCCCTGCCCATTAATACTATGTTCTGTCTTGGTCAGTGAGTTATCATCCAAGAGTGTTCTGACAAAAATATTTATAATTGACCATAGTATGTCTCTGCAATTCACTGCACAGAAATGACAAAATTTCCACTAATGAAGGCCCCTTGTGGCCTACTGTCTCCTCCACATTAACTTATTTGGTCTGTTCTTACTGAAAGAAATATTTGCATGCTTAAACATATTTGTAATGTACCATTTAACAAATACCAGATATCATTTGTTGTTCAGGTAGCTCATATAGGTATACAGAGTATGACATTCAGAATGATGTGTACAGTTTGGTGATCATGATTATAAATACTCATTGTATTCTGTTTTGCTAAAAAAAAAAAAAAAACAGTTTGATCCAGAAATGTACAAATTTTTATCATTAACATGTAGATTAACCCTTTGGCGCCGGAATTATTTTTTTAAATTTTAGCACATTCTGTATATAAAATGTGAATAAAACAGGAACCAAATACGTTAGAATTATGAAACAAACTGCATTTTGAAGAGAAAA
>Ga0123355_10004619_pt1 | contig 20027 bp, 22 predicted proteins | sample TergutEmb28metaG_3_FD_89872 | JGI IMG/M metagenome (GOLD analysis project Ga0123355, IMG submission 89872) | Embiratermes neotenicus P1 segment gut microbial communities from Petit-Saut dam, French Guiana - Emb289 P1 | ecosystem: Host-associated > Arthropoda: Insects > Digestive system > Gut ...
GCACGCTGCCCCATATTCAAGAATCGGACGTACAAGTGACATGTAGGCTAAGCTTTTGGTATTACTATTACCCTTTTTTAGTATTCACATTGTGAAATGTAGTATGTATATACATATGTCTATTAGATGGCTATTAACACTTTGTCCCCAAAGTGTATATTAGTGCAGTCTTTTGGTATTACTATTACCCTTTTTTAGTATTCACATTGTGAAATGTAGTATGTATATACATATGTCTATTAGATGGCTATTAACACTTTGTCCCCAAAGTGTATATTAGTGCAGTGCTTTTTGATAATTTTTTCTGGAATGTCACTTTCACAAAATAAAACATCCATTCTGCTAAGTACTGAAAATATTGTAATGTGTGCTGTGTGTAATCTTGTTAATTGCTGTTGTGTGTAATTGAACTGCCAGTACTGAGTACATACATATCTTTTTTGGAACACATGCATTTTGATGTCATTTTGCGTCATCACAATGTCTGTTAATGTGCAGTAGAATTCCTTGAATCTGGCACCTGATAATGTAGCACTTCTGATAGTTTGACAGTTGAGGATAGTAGCCACAAGGCCAGAAGTTCCACCATCTGTGACATCCAGTGTGCATACAGGTGCTGTGATTTTATCTTGCTTATCCAGACTTTATTGAGCCTTTAGAGCTATTGTAATGGGATCCAAAGATGAGTAAACAGTGTACTACTGGCAAGAGGAAACATGTAACAGTAGCAGTCTCTCAGAAACTGGCATTCATTATGAGACTTGATACTGGCGAAAGCTGAAGAGAGTTTATGTCTTCTTAGAACATTGGATTGTCAACTGTCCATGGTATAAAGAAATGGAAGTACCATTTATGATTGTGTATGGCGTCCAGTGGAAGTGTAGGGACATTTTAAAGCAACAGATGTTGCAAGAGCAAATTGGCGCAGTTGGACAAGGTGTTGTACTCATTTAAGAGTAGCATGTAATATTTTGACAATGGCTTACATGTGAAACATCACTGATGTATGCTTGGACCTTTTCCAGTAACACTGAACACAGACAGTCACAACATTTTGAAAGCAGTCTGCTTTTGTCTTCAGGTGACAGAAGAAGACAAATGCAGAGTACTTCTGAAATGTTGAGAGTGTTCGAGTGCAAGGATACAGGACAAAGTTCTGGTACATGTTAATGATGTCTCATATGTGTAAGAGGTTACTGCAGTTTGTCCCAAAGGAAACCTGTGACTGGGATTATGATAATGGAGAAAGTAAAATGTGTTTATGATGAAGTGAAAATAGTGGACACATGCACATTCTCCGAAGGCTGTGTCCAAAATTTTAATGAACCAGCAGCTGAAGGAGATACTCAGATGGAATACTGCTCTGATTAGATGTATAGCCGAAGTATAGGTGTAGTAATAAAAAAAAAAATTGTGTGAAAGAACTTACATCCATGTAGGTACTTTCTGATAGTCTGGAATATTTTATAATCATTAACATAATGCAGGTAATAGAAACAGGAAATCGAATTATGAGTTTGTGTATATTCTTATGTTTCCTTTATATTATTATTATTATTATTATTATTTAACTGCAACATATGTAGTAATTACATTGCAGTCCCGATATATGGGTTGGTTTTTTTGTTTTGTTTTGTTTTGTTTTTGGTTTTTTGGGGGGGGGCAATAAATGCCAGCCCAAAGCTCTGCCCGGTGCTTTGCCAGCAATGCACCATGTGCTGCTTGTCAGTAATGTTTAACTGTAGATGACCAGAGATAGACAAACGTGGTGATAATCCTTAGGTCTATTAAAATCTCACTAAGAACATTGAGCCAGCAGTTGTTGGTCAAGTAGGCAAAAAACACGCTATACTTAGGAGTCATTTTACTTTGTGTTTGCATATTCACAGTCAAAGTAAGTATATTTCTTTTGGTAAGAACCATGACATAGAAAATAGTAAGGAACCTGCAGATCAGGAGTCATTGAACCAAAGCAGGGGATGGTTGTTTCTGTTGGCAGGAAGTAAGAAGCCCATACATAATTTTGGTGGATAAACTTTGAAATAAACTGCTTTGGTAGGTGGGAGAATTTTTTAAGAATAGTATATTCAGGAAACTGGTTGTTGTTTGTAGCAGTGTGGGACAGGGATTGATGATAGGTTTCTAACTGGAGCTGAACCTTCATTGTCCAGTGTCAGGGTGTTATTCCCTGCATGTGTTAACGTGGTATCATGGAACTCAACATTTTTAATTTTTCAGGCTGAAAAAGATTATGATCCGTTCGCAGAACGGCGACGCCCAACAGTCGCAGAGAAGGAAGATGAATATAGACAGAAAAGACGAATGATGATTATCTCACCTGAACGAGTTGACCCATTTGCTGAAGGTTTGTCCACCAGCCCACAGTTGGCCTTTTGTCTTGGTTTTTCTCCCTTTAATTGGAGGAGTATTTGTACTGTAATTGTGCTGCTGTTGATATTTTAAGTGTCTTGGGGGAAAAAAAATGTATAAATACAGTTTGCCTTCATGCTTTTAATGAGAAAAGAATGTATAATTCTGTACTGATGAATGTTGCCTGGAATCACTTCAAAATTTAGTGAAACTGCAATAAAGATTTTTGTGTTTGTTAGTTTTGGTTATTTGCACATCTGAACACGATGTGTTCCTGTTATATCTGTCATCATACACTGTGTTGTTCACATAAAACTTTTATTTTTTTCACTTAACAGCAGGCAGCTGCACATCACATGCATAAAGTTCACCCTGTAACAGGCCATGAAGGCCCAGAGGTGGAGTAGAGGTATAGCTCTACTCTTTCTTTAACCTCAGCGCTATATGGTGGTGGGTGGTCAATGCCACACCCCGGCCGCTTTACCTCCCTGGGAAAGACCTGGTACCAAATGTATAGGAGTCTGGGTGAACCACAGGGCCGGTCTGGTTGCCCCCACCGGGATACCATCCTCGGACTGCCCAGCCCATAGCCAGTCACTATACTGACTGAGCTGTCGCGGCCCACTCACATCACATGCATAACCTTGTTAATTCATTTGTTGCTGTCCTTGGAAATAAATTGTGACTGGGTTTTGGATGTTGAAAGTAGTTGTATATTCACCAGTTGTTGTAGTGATAATGTGTGGAAAGACAAATGGCTGTCGTTGCATTCATCAGTGTCTTGTGACAATTTATTTACTGCAGTTAGTATCATAATGTGATTTATGTTCTGCAACTTAATATTCTTTTAACATAATACGAATATTACTTGTGTACTAATTTGTGTCCAGAATTTGATTTATTGCAGTTTCACTACATAAAATACCTAAAAGTTTAAAAATTATTTGCTAATTTTGATGAAGGGCAATTTTATGTAGCCATGATATTCAGAAATCATGAGGAATCTGTTTTTTTTTCCCTTATTGTGGCCAGATAAAACAAAGAAACTAATTGGGATGCTACATTAATTTATCTTTTTTTCCACAGATCATGCCCCTTTTATTTGCACACTGTTGATTAATCACACATGGAAAAAAAGTATCTTGTTTGCCATGCAAAAGGGTTTGTTCTGTAAAAGAATTTAAAATAGAGTAATCACATGATTGGACTTGGGGATGATCAACTCTGTTAAAGTTAATTTGAAGAACAGTGTCTTGGAAGCGTGTTCTGTTACTATCAGCAGCAGCATCCACATCATCATCTCCACCATCATGAGGAAGGAGACAGACACGCCTGATGTCTGAGGCACTTTTTTTTTCCCCCTAATATTCATACAGCTGATCACCTGACAGCATTTCATTGGGTTTTGTATGACTGCTTCACAGCTATACTACAGTTGGCTTTTGTTGCAACATTTGTTCAGCTCATCTGAAAAAAATATTTCATACATAAAATGAGAAACTGTAGAAGTACAATAGCTGTCATTTTTATCTTTCCACTCGAAATTAGTTTGAGCTAGGATGCCACAGTGAGTGTAGTGATGGCCTTTGTATTGGACCATTGGTGTTCAATCCCAACAGGGACAAGAGAATTTTCCCTTCCTCAAAAATGTCTAGACATCTTCTTGGGCCCATGTAAACTTCTGTTTAATGGATACTGGGGACTCCTTCTGAGGGGGGTAAAGTGACTGGGATGTGAGGCTGAGTTCTAGCAATTGAGTGGTAAAATTAAGTATGAGTGGGGCTTTCCCTCCTCTCTTTACCTTCATGGTATGTACAAGGGTAACTTTGCCTGTTACATTTACTCACAAATTGACACGTTGTTGTGTTGTGTCAGACATTATCAGTGTTCTTAGCCATTTACATAGCTGCCAGCAGTTTGCATTTTTTGCAACAGTTATTTGTCTAATTTGCACAGAAATGTGCATATGACTTGAAAATAAAATGAAAGTTAAGTGGTGTGTGCTTGAAACACATTAAAGTATGAACAGTAAGCACTTTATGTTTGCCTGTAGCTTGGAGTGAGAGGGTGGGAATGTATGTGTGTGTGAGTGTGAACCAGAGAAGGGAAACATGCCCTATTTGAAAATAATATATCAGAAGAAAAGTAGAGAGATATCGAACAGAAAGTTTGGAGTGTATGACAAGTTGCATTCATTATGAACATCTCTTGGTAATGTGTTGTTCTGCTAATAAAGTTTGAAGATTTTATTTTCCTGTAGTTAGATAATGCAATTGTGGGAGGGTTAGCAGTACAGTAATTCAGTATTTTGTAAGATGTAAGGGTTGGGAGGGAAGAGATGAGTCACTTCTACTAATGATCTTCAATTTTCTTTCCCCTCCGAGGATTTTCCACAGCGGAGTCTTGGATCTGCAACGCCATTCTGGGAATTCGAAGCATGGTTCAGAGTCACAATAAAGTTCCTAGGAATGTAGTGATGTTCTTATATAAAAATGGGTTTTCTGCTATATTACCATGACTTGTCAATTAGTAAAATATTACATTATCTTTAGTTAACTGGAAGAACAAGAAATATACAGTTCTATAAATCTGTTGAGAAAGTATGTGCTGCTTAGTTGCCAAGGAAGGCATGGCCTGAATTCCATTGGAATCGATGGACATCCTCTCTGCTTGGATCTACAGCTGTCAAGACCAGCGTTTTTGAGAGAACTGATACCGTTCTCCAGGTCTGAGTTTGATGAGAACTCAAGTTCCCTTGGTGTGAGAGTGTGTGTGAGCTATAATAAAATTATTAATCACCCCAGCTTTTTTCTAGGTGGCTAGTATAATTCAACATGCAGCTCAAGATGTTTAAAAAACTCGACCGTTTTGACGAAGTGAGCAGGAGAATTGGTCACGTACGTATCTAGGCAAGATTACCATATTTATCCAATTCCAAAGACAATGTATCAAACTGTATTAAATGTAGCCAAGCAATGTCTTTATCATGCTTTGATAGACTCAGTTTTTCATTTGAACATGAATGTGCACTTTACCTTTGTTGAACTAGAAGGAGTTTGTGTCATGTCTTTGATTTGGTTAAGTGTGGTGAACAGGTTTTCAGAAGTACAAAGTTTCAAGAAGATTTTTTATTTCAGAAGTTTATCATCTGAGAATCAATTTCTGTGTTTAATGTAGATGCATATGACTTGCATATTTCACTTCATAGTAAGAAGAGTTGTATATAAATATGCTACTTACGGAACAGGCTGGTGGCAAGCATAAGGTCTTAAAAGCATCCCATGGAAACATTGGGTTTGTGATTTGTATATCAGACCTCTTCAGTATACAGTTGAGAGCAAACTGTCTTCTTTTCTATAAATAAGCCAAAGTGCACATCATAGCTAAAGTCGTCAGTGCCATTTTGTTTTGGATGTGCAGGTCTTCAATAAAGTGAAACATTAGAATGATTTAACAATATCTTGCAGGAACTTGAAACTGAAACAGTCCCTTAACATTTCATTTTCCCTGAAGTTGTATTAAGATCTGGCATATGATGCCATGTATTTTGATAGATAAGTACTGGTGTTTTGGAGGAACCTGTTGCCGCTGTCTTCATGGTAGAAAGTGTGAAAATGTTCTGCTTTCAAGATGGAGGCATCACCTTAATCTGATATGGTACCTTTATGTCAAACTACGTGGTGCGTATCTCAGCGGGTTGTAATTGGGTTATTTCAAACCCTGGAGCCAGTCCCTGCCATTTTATTTCTCATGTATGTCGACAGTAGATATCATATGCTTCACATGATTGATTGTATTAGTAAACACAATTTTTTCTGTTTGTATTGGCCACATTGTGTATATTCTAAGGTGCTGGAGGAAAAATGAGTTTGTGTTTGTCACTGTTTGACATCAGTTTCTCCCTAGTTTTTGAAGTTCATTGTTGACTTAACTGTGTCCAGCGGTTAACTGGAGGAAACGAATGAATAAATTTAAGAATGCTATGAGATTTGTCCCAAAAGTAAGTGTACTGATTTTTGTATGTATGAATTGGTAACGTAGCACCTCATTGATGTATATCGGCGTGTTGGTAGTGATCTTGGCTGCATGTCCATACTTGTTTCAACTGGATTGGTTGAGTCAGTCGTGCGCTACTGCTGTTTGTGTATGGTCGTGTTTTATAACCTCGTTACATTTGCGATGCAGGAAAATATTGAATAACAGTATGCTATCAAATTGTGTGTGAAATTCAACAAATCTGCCACAGAGACATTTGCTTCTTTAACCGAAACTTACGGAGTTGCCACTCTATCGAGAACTATGGTTTTTAAGTGGCACAAAGCTTTCAAAGAGGGCCGAGAAAATGTTGAAGATGACCCTCATTCTGGAAGACCAATCTCGTCAACAAATAATCAAAATGTGGAAGTGGTGTGAGCTGTGATGGCGAAAGACCACTGAATGAGTGTCAGGTTGATTGCAGGACAGACAGTTAATCACGCCTTCTACAAAGATGTCTTGGAACGACTTTGAAAACGGGTCCAGTGAGTCTGAACTGACATTGCAGATGACTGGGTGCTGTATTATGATAATGCACCAGCTCACACTGCGCTTTCAATTCGAGAATTTCTGGTGAAGAAAAACATCCCGTACTTCCACATCCTCCCTACAGCCCAGAACTAGCTCCATGCGATTTCTGCCTCTTCTCTAAGTTGAAATCGAAGTTGAAAGGTCATCATTTCAGGACAATGGAAAATATACAAAAAGTTGTAACCAATGAGATACACACACTTACAGAAAATGATTTCCGGTACTGCTATGATCAGTGGAAAAAACATTGGAACCACTGTGTAACTTCCCAAGGGTCATACTTTGAAGGAGATAACTTGTAATTTCAGGTGAGGGAAAAAACATTGGAACCACTGTGTAACTTCCCAAGGGTCATACTTTGAAGGAGATAACTTGTAATTTCAGGTGAGTCCAATAGACATTAAAATAAAAAATCAGTACACTTGCTTTTGGGACAAACCTCGTAAACACAGTTAAGAAAAATGCTGTACCTTAATTTTTTTGTATTACTTTTTAACTGTAGTTTTTTCATGGGGAAATATGATAGCTAAAAAAATTTATTATCTCCTGACTGATCCACCAGGCAAACTGTAGATAAAGAATTGCTGTTTGGAAAAATATATGCAGGCATACATTAATGTTGAAGTGCAGTACCAGTACATATGTTGCAAGAATACAGATATTGCTCTTCCATAATGCTGAATTGCATGGGACTTGAATGACATACTGAAGCATGGAGATGTGAGGCCAAGGTGCAAATGAGCTTCTTGTTTCATCTTTTCCCAGTTAATGTACCCGTTTTATTCTTCATACAGAAATTTGGCAATGTTTGATTGTTCCATAATGAATGATTTGACGTTGAAAGATTATAATGTAGTTTTATGTACAATGTGCAGTGACTGTAACTTCTCAGGCTGTGTTGACTATATCAGATCTTCTTGAAACTGCTTCAGAAGACTTGATAGAGCAAATTTTCCAAATATGAACAGGTGTCTTAAATTTTAAAGTTACGATTTTAGACTTTTGTTTAAATTCTAATCATGGTCTAGTTATCATTAATTAAAAGCAAAGTAATTATGTAAATTCATGAATTCTGAATATCAGATCATCTCTTTATAATGTGGAGTAGCATGTAAAAGTCTGCCTGTGACTAACTGTTGCACTTGGTGTGACTTTAATTGGTTCTTGCAGGTGGAAAGACACCAGACCTTGGATCACGCACGTATACGGAAATAATGAAGGAACAGTTGCTTCGTGGAGAAGAGACAGAGGTGAGATTCTTGTTGATACTAACATGAGTGGCATTGAGCACCCTCATGTTTTTGTCCTGACATTTTTTTGGAATTTTATTTATTTTTCTTTAGGGCCCACGTATATTTCCATAGAAGTCACTTTGGTATTTACCTTGAGATTTTGCTGCTGTGATGTTTATAGATCTGAGCAACAAGCTGTGTACTCAGATTCTTCTTTTTATTCCAACTAAATGCACACAATATGTGAAATACATATATTTATCAGATATTACCTTCTACTTGTTTCGGTGTTGGTTGCACCATCTTCAAGGAGACCATTGTGTTATTTGCTTAAGAACTATGTGCTCTTTTGCTCTTTGCAACCTTGTTTATCTTCAAAATCGGCTGCATGTGTTAGTAACAACTCTGTTCATGGATGGTGTAAGAGTTTTCTAAATACTTCCACTTACATGTCGCAGGTTAGCAGGTATGTACTGATTTCCAGGGTGTATGTTTTGTTCCTAGCTGCGGAAACAACTTGTTGAGAAATCCAAGGACGGGACTTTGAAAGCCATGAGTAACGGTGATATTCAAAAATCTGCCCCCAAGAAGCGCGGTCGCTGGGATCAAACTGGTGGGGATGAGGGAGTTGCTCCAGTTAAGAAAAAAGCTACCAGTAACAGCATTTCATCTGTTGGCTCTTCATGGGACAAAGAGGATGTAAGATGGAGTTTTGTGTATTTTAATTCATATTGTGTGTGGGTAAAGTTCCTGTTCTGTCTGGACAGAGACATAGTAATGCATTGGACAAAGAGGTAGATTTTAGTACATATTAGTATGTATCAGGAGAGGTGCAGGTGTATTTATGAGTGCTTCATTGTAGGAAGATTGTGCCATAAACAGCCAGATGTGGCAAAGTCCACCACTCCACTTTTATCGCCATTATCCCCAGGCAGACTTTTATTCCCATTTGTCAGACTTAAAATATTCTGTATCCCCAATTTTGCATCGAATTTTCCCAACAAAATTTTCATATGGTGCTTAGGAAAATGATCAAAAACCTGTTCTAATTCCTCGTAAAAACTGTCTTTTGAATCATCACTTTTATCCTCACTTGCTACATGCACATTCAAAACAATGTTACACGAACGAACTCTCAGAACTATATATGGCATCCTATCACTAACAGACGTTACTGTCTTAATTGCTGGTACTATTCTGTGCTGTACAAAAAATCCTGTTCCCAACTGATGATTTTTATTTCCTTTTCCGTGAAAAAAATATAATCCACATCTCTTAGCAGTGCCCCCTTTGACCCCCTAACCTCCTCTACACCCACTAAATCTAATTTGTACCTTGCTATTTCCCTGGCAACTGTCATAAGTGACCCTCACATCCCAGTGGTAACGGTCAACATTTACATTGTGTTTTATAGGCCACTCCTGCTTCCACACGCTGGGATGAAACTCCAGGTCATGGCAAAGGTGGTGAAACACCTGGAGCCACTCCAGGTCAGAGCACTCGGATGTGGGATGCCACTCCAGGCCATGCGACTCCTGGTCATGCCACACCAGGAAGGGAAACACCAAGCCATGACAAAGGAGCTTCAAGTAGGAGAAACAGATGGGATGAAACACCCAAAACAGAGAGAGGTAAGGTGTTTTAAATGTGCTTGCTGCTTTACATTCAGTTGTGCCATTTGGATGATACAGGTGATGTGGAATGGGGGGAGGTGGGGTGTTATCTTTCTGAATATAACATTCTCAGTTGACATTTCATTCACAGCACATTTCCAATGGCAGACAGCCATAATTACATGAAGGTGTTGGAAATGACTGCATTCAGTTACTGTCTTTGAGGAGCTTGGAATTTTAAGGGAAACAGGACATATTGGAAATTGTATTGTGGCTGGAAAATGTGACTAAAACTGGGATTGGAGAGACTGAAGTGTAAAGAAACATCTTGTCTCTGGGTTTGTGATTAACTCCATCCTTCTTGTATTGAAAAGCAACATTTCTGAAGATGCAGGAAACAGTTTTTGTATTAATGAGTGGTGGCAGTCTGGTTACGCATTCTAGTAATTGTCAGCTGCCCACTAACTGATGCATCAACACCCAAGTATTGGCAGGCATGAAAATGTGTTTGTGTCTGTGATAGCCTGAGCTGCTATGTGTGAGGTTCACAAACTTTTAATGCAAAGCAGTGTGAATGTTACTGAGACAAACATCAACATTTTTTTGAAAAGAATGTTGTAAACATACATTTGAATAAGATCTTATTGTCAGGACTGCAGAAATAGAAAACAGATGTGGGGAAAAACATAAAATTCCAGAAATTGTTTTATATACTTACTTATTACTTACTTACTTACTTACTCACTCACTCCATGGACCAGAGTCCTTCTTGACAAGCTAACTGGTTTGCAGCTAGTCAAGAAATTCCCTGCATTTTATGGAACCCGAAGGTTCATTACCGCATTGACAAGTGCCTGCCACCTGTACCTATCCTGAGCCAGCTTGATCCAGTCCATACCCCCACATCCCACTTCTTGAAGAGCCATCTTAATATTATCCTCCTATCTGCGCCTGGGTCTCCCCAGTGGTTTCTTTCCTTCAGGTTTTCCCACCAAAACCCTGTACACGCTTCTCCCCTTCCCCATATGCGCCATATGCCCCATCCATCTCATTCTTCTTGATTTTATCACCTGCACAGTATTGGGTGAGCAGTGTTTTATGCAGTACCAAAAAATCTAGAACTTGTCTGGGACCTTTAAATGTGCTTAAAATTTTGAAAACCTGAAATCCAGGAGTGCCAGATCAAACTTGCACTGAATATGTTTGGTGGTTATGAGGGGTTAACATTAACAAGGTTTTTGTGTTTGGCAAAATTCAGATTTATACAAGGTGTTTTTGAGAATCCACTTCTTTTGGTATGTGACACTTTGCCACTAGGGTACTCTTTTCCCAGTATTTTATCTGAATGTTTTCTCTTCATTGTCAAGGGAGTATGATTTTGACCCTTGAACCCTTGAAGATGAAGGGAGTGTGTTCCTTCAAAACATCGATACACACCAGTCCACCAATAGAATGTCACATTATAGAAGACCTGAATTCTCACACGTTTCCATATTGTTTGGCTAGATTGATCCAGCTCTGGTTTGGGTGCATTAAGTTGTGTGTCGGTGTTGTTGAACTGTTATGTTGATTGGTTGGTTGTTTGTCTTTAGTGGAAGAGTAACTGAGAGAAGAAGACAAGTTACTTTCTGTTGTTAAAACCTATCTTGGTGTACGTAACAATTTAAAGTGACTGAAATGCTGTTCTTTGTTTTCAAAGAATGTGTTCTTGTTGTGTTTTTCTTCATTAAGAGACGCCTGGCCATAGCAGTGGTTGGGCAGAGACTCCAAGGACAGATCGCACTGGTGCTGGAGATTTGATTCAGGAGACACCTACTCCTTCTGCTAGCAAGCGACGTAGCCGGTGGGATGAGACTCCATCCAGTCAGATGACACCAGGTGCAATGACACCACAGACTCCAGGAACACCTCACACTCCTCATGGCACTCCACATGGAACTCCACATGCTACACCTTCAATCATGACACCAAGTGGAGTTACACCTACTGGGACAAAGGCTATGGCAATGGCCACACCAACACCAGGTAATTAATGCTGTTTGTAGTGGAGAGAAATATACAAGAGTCCTGTTAATAGACATTGTGAGAGAGACACTTGGGATAGGGAATTTGCTTGTTGCCTGTTGTGAGGTACTTGTGTGAGAACCCAAGATCCAAAAGACTGCTCACACAAAGCTACACACTGCCATTGCAATTAGCAATAACAGAGTAAATATATTAAATGAAGCAGGAAATCAATACAGTGTACTGTATATGTATTCAGTAAGGTCACCAGAACTGCACACATTTGTACTAAAATTTGTTTATACAGACAATGAACTCTATGTGTTGCAGCTGACTATGTGAACAGGATATAAAATGCAGAGGTTAGATACATTAAATGTATAGTATTAAATTATAGAAATACAAAAATATAAAATATATTGAATCAATGCAAAGGTGTAATTACAATTATATGGCTCATATAATTGTAATTTGATATTGTACATCTTCTGTGCAGTGGGTATTTGTACAAATATAGTTATTTCCAACTAATTGCTCCCTAACATTTTTCACCTGATGATAACAGCCATCCTTGGGGGGAATGTTGACACAAAGGAGCATAATAATGCTGAAGCATATAGTTGGTGACAGTATGCTGTAGCATTAAAATGCTCCTTCGTGTTATTATCCTGGATGATGACTTATTATTAGGTGAAACATATTGGGAAGAGCCATGAAGGGTGCCACTAGGACCAACAAGACTGAAGAAAAGCCCACGTCCACAGCATACCTGCCATATACACAAACCACATATGGCAGAATCAGCAGAATGTTGGCTAAATACAATATCAAGAGGGTCGCCATACCACCCAAGAAAATATCCAGCTACATGCCACCGACCAAGGATGCACCAGGAGTAAAAACACCAGACATATACAAGATCCCCTGTGAATGTGGCAAGGTGTACATCGGACAGAGCGGAGGGTCCATCCAGCTTTGGATAAAAGAACATGAAAGACACATCAGATTGGCCCAACCTGACAAATCGGCAGTAGCTGAACACAGCTTCAATCAAGATCACATCATCAGATTACAAGAAACCAAACTCCTCTCCACAAAAACAGGATACATGGATCGTCTCATCAGAGAAGCCATAGAAATAGAGATGCATCCAAATAACATTAACAGAGATGGGGGCTTCAATCTTAGTAAATCTTGGAAACCACTGCTTCATCAAATCAAAGAGAGGAGACAGCCACCCAATACACAACAGTAATCCCACCCGCACACATGCTTATATAACCCCACTCCACTACCTGCTGCACCTCTACCTTCCCCATATGGGCACCCCACTTCCTATTGGCTCTGCCACTTCCCTGCTCCAACTCGATTAGGTATAAATACCCCACTGACATACTTCATTCACCTGCGTATGAAGATGGAACCGACAGTGAGTTCCGGAACGTCGGCTATTAGAACTCTGACGCCGGGGAATTACCCAAAAAGGAACACATTACATATTGGGAAGAGTTAATAATGTGTGTGTTAACCAACAAAAGATACCATTGGAAATACATACCTGTTTAGAATTCTGAATGCACAAGAAAGAAACCGTATCATGACCAAATTTTCCTGTTGGTCTTATTTTCTTCATGTTATATTGAGAAGTCCTCCAAGACTTTGCATTCAGGGTAGTGTACACACACTGGTGTTTGCCAAATGCTGTGATCTTTCTTCTCTTTGCTGATAGAGGAATTTGGTAATAGGCTTAAGTTAAATCCATCGTAGAGAAATGCTTCACCCCTGTAAAGTTAAAAAACAAGTGCTGATGGCAGAACACCAACCATTAGACTGTCACCAGTCACTACCCCTACTTGGGTTTGGGCGGTAGGAAAGCTAGGCTAGCATACTAGGAATTTCCGTTTCATTAACCCCTTTAGCTAAGAACGGTTAAACAGTTTTTCTCTGCTTTTGAATCTTAGATAGAGCACTCTGAGAAGGGCAAAGTTGCACCAGTTTTGTTTATTTAAATCGGTCTCAGCAAACATACTGAGGTTGACCTGCATAGTGTATGTGGTAGACTACTGGTGACAGACAGGGGATAGTCAAGTCGGCTTTGTCCAGCAGAATCCACTTCCAACCCCAAATGCACACTGCACAGTCAGTTACAGTACTTTTTACTGTTCCAAGCTTACCAGACGACAATATTAGAAAATCCATCACAATTTCATGGAGCTGACATATTTGCAGGGAGTCAAGACTAGCTCTGAAAGCAGCTGGCCTACCTGAATTCACCCTTTCACACAAAATAATCCCAGTACCAGTTACAAAACACAAGACAGTGTGAACAGAACTTCAGTGACAATTTAAATACAGATGAATAGGTCAAATTTCCAAAGCTGAGCTTCATTTGAGCAAAGGAGCAAAATTCCTCGTAGTGTGCTGGGAACAGGACAGCTAGACATCATGGAAAATATACATTTCAAACATGAATAATTGATTGGTCTTGATTTTCTTCAGACAAAAGGCAGTGCCCAGTGTGTCAGTTAATATCTCAGCCACATCGTGCCTGCAGAAAGTGCAGGAAATAAATATTTTCCCGAGGAAATTGTAAGCCAAGAATTCATTGTCCTTTTGGCCAGACGAAATTTATGGAGACTGCAGTTTCCATATGGGCCGGTATAGCTCAGTTGGTATAGCAACTGACTACGGGCTGGACAGTCCGGGGATCAAATCCGGTAGAGGGTGAGATTTTCCGCACCTGTCCAGACCTGCCCTGGGGCGCACCCATCCTCCTGTACAGTGGGTACCAGGTCTTTCCTGGGGGTAAAGGAGCCAGGGTGTGGCATTGACCACCCACCCCCCAACTAGAGGTGAGGTTAAAGAAAGAGTAGAGTTATACATCTCCCCCTCTGGGTCTTCGTGGCCTGTTGTAGGGTGAACTTTACCTTTACCTTTTTGCAGTTGTCATAGCACTCGAAAACTAACATCATATTTTACTGATGAGCACCATGTTCCCCATAGCCCCAGGACTATTATCCTCGCACAAGAATAATATCATTGAATATGTCATTCCTTTTTACATCTCCAGCAGTCATCACATGTTTGAACTCCTTGTCTAAAGACAGTTTCTCTTTTGGCCATTCTTAGTCTCGTCAAGTGAGGAAATGTTTGCTACAGTAATGTGCATTTTCTCAATCTCTGAATTCCACCATGGTGGATGCTAAGACACATAACTAAAAATATTTTTGGCTTCTCCAGCATTATTTTGTTGGGACATTTTGGTGCAAGTTTTGCAGCACTCTGGACAACTTCAGTTCCTGAAACCCCATAGCCCAAAATGTGTGCTGCACTGCTGACATGAAATAGACATTTACGTGTTATAAGAATGAATGAAACCTATTGCAAACATGCACCTGTACTGGTTCTTGCCAGTTCAGGAAGGCAAAAAGTCTTATCACCAAATCTGCCTTGATACCAGCCAGCTTGACTCCAGCACCAACTGTTCTCACAGTTTGTTGGGTGCTGTCACTTAGTATTTACTTAAACGACAGTATAAATTAACTGTTGAAAAACCAAAGCTGAGAAAATAATTTAAAAAATATGGGTTCAAAACGTACCCAATACAGTAAAAATTGGGGGTTTTTTTTTTGGCTTCGTAATCCAAGGGTTAAGATTCCTTTGTTGAATTGAGTCATGGTATCAATGAAGAGTTTGCATAAAATGGTCTGACAAAGTTGTTTCAGAAACTTGTGTTTTGAAGTCCCACAATTCTTGATTTAAAATTACTTGCTTAGTAGTGGATTTTGTCTCTTTCTGTGTCCTGGTGGGTACATTTATTGCTGCTTGTATACTGAACATGTTTAATAATAATTCTAGTTGTTTTCTTAGTACTATCATGTTTGAAAACATTGATGTTTAGGTCTCCTATTATTATGACTTGGTCTTTCATTTTATCAAGATAGTCTACAGTTATCTCTAAATTGTCAAGCAGAATTTGGATATGACTAATAGGATTTCTGTGTATACAAATAATAATTATTTTAAAATGCACAGCTTTAACAGTACTACCTTGAAATGCTTGTTGAGATTGAAACACTCAAAGTTTATTATAGGTTTGGTTAATATATTGGGTTGCATGTACATTCCTGAACCACCATTTTTTCTGCTTTTTCTATAATGTTTGCTAACTAATGAAAGATTTGGTAAATTATAACAACGTACTTCATCCTCATAAAACGAATTTTCTTTGGAACCAAGTACATCTATTGTGAACAAATTAATACGTAACAGAATTTTGAGGTTAAACTTTTTATTCCTTAGACTTTGAACATTTGGTGGAAAATTTTTACAGAACCCCTGTTGGAACATATATCATCCCTAACATGTTACATTTTTGTTTCTCGATCTTTAGATGTTCCATTTCTGTTTGAATCTTGTGAAATTGCACATCACCTCTAAGGTATATCATTTTTGTAATGCTATGCTGAATTTTCATTTCCATTTCTGTTTTGGTACTCTGCACTTCACTTGTTTGCATAACATTTTTATGCTAATGGTCTGTTTTTATTTCTTATTTTTTGAACTCTGTACTTCACTTGTTAGGATAATAGTTTGGCGCAACCCCAAGTGAGTGTCTCTCTCAGCATTTCTCTGAAAAAAGAGTGGATGACTTTACAAAGAAGGTCCCCAAATTTTTGAGCTTACTTCCTATTCAGGTGTATCCCGTCTTTGGCGAAGTCAAATTTCCAAATCTAGCAGTTGGCCATCAACCATGAAGCAGTCACGTACAGAACCTAAGCAGTCTAGCTCTGTGTTGATACTTACAAATTAGTCACGTATGTTTGTCCAGTACAGGACTCCGCTGATTACGTTTTTTGTTTTAGGAACTTGTTTTTTTATACAGTCTGCTAGGTCTTTCCATCGTAATTGCAGTAGCTGATATTCCATGTCTAATGCTGTTAGTGCCAGCATGTATCATAGTTACATCTGGACATTTTGTGTTCAGATCAGCCTACTGCACTTGATGTTGCAGCTCTGCTAACCTAATTCCTGGGAAGCAACATCATGAATAGCCAAAATAGCCACTTTAGAAGTTCATTTGCCATGCTCCTGCGATTCACTCTTGTTTTTCATTTCCTTTGACTCTTTTGAGGTTATGTCATTTAAATAATTGTATGTATTTTTGGAGAGAATGGATTCATTTTGAACTTGTCCTGCCAGATATTTAGGCTCTTATGGTAAGCTGTTCCACCTCAGCAATGATGTTTATGGTTTCTAACCTGAATGAATAAGTTTTCATTGCCTGCTGGGCAGCCTTTGTCCTTATTTCTCATTTACCTTGTTTTTGAGTTCCCCATTTTCAACTTCTAATTTTTTATTTCACTTCAAGCATTCTTATGATCCCAATTTAACATATCTGTTGTTGTCTGTAAGAACACTTGTTTTTGTCTTGCAGGATGAGGCTGGTTTTTTAGGTCATGATTCAGGCACTTTTTTGTGCGTTCCATTTTGAACAACGATGTCTCCAATATGGATATCGTCATATCCAGTATTTTGTTGTTACCAATTGTTCTTTTAATGTCATTTTCTTCTCTACCCATTCTAAGTTAGTCTTAGATAACTAATCCTTTCTACACTTCATATCATTACCCAGCACAAGATTACCTACTCTTACTTACTGTATGGAACAGAGTCCTTCTTGAGAAGCTAACCGATTTTCAGTTAGTCAAGAAATTCCTTGCATTTTATGGAACACGAAGGTTCATTACCGCAGTCATGTGCCTGCCACCTGTCCCCATCCTGAGCCAGCTCGATCCAGTCCATACCCCCACATCCCACTACCTGAAGATCCATCTTAATATTATCCTCCCATCTATGCCTGGGTCTCCCAAGTGGTCTCTTTCCTTCAGGTTTCCTCACCAAAACCCTGTATATGCTTCTCCTCTCCCCCATATGCGCTACATGCCCTGTCCATCTCATTCTTGATTTTATCACCCGAACAATATTGGTTGGGGAGTACAGATCATTAAGCTCCTAATATAGTTTTCTCCACTCCCCTGTCACCTCTTCCCTCTTAGGCCCAAAATTCTCCTCAGCACCCTTTTCTCAAACACCCTCAACCTATGTTCCTCCCTCAGTGTGAGCACCCAAGTTTCACACCCATACAAAACAACATGAAAATTATAGTTCTCTATATCTTAATCTGTAAAATTTTGGAAAGCAAACTTGAAGACAAAAGATACTGCACCAAATAAAAGCACGTATTCCCTTACTTCAATCTGCTCTTAATGTCTTCCTGCATGGAATTTTGATTTGTTAAGGCTGTTCCCCAATGTTTGAACTCTTCCACCCTTTAAAAGGAACTATAATCAGGATTAGTGAGAAAAAAGAAACAGACAAAATGGTGGTCAGCTTGCCCACACAAACAAAAAGGCCTTTCAATACCACGGTCAAACTTTCATTTGATCCTCCAGCTATAGCTGACTGCCCACTTGAAATTGGGTATCAGATGCACGGGACACTTGCCAATACTCAGTTTTGCTGGTGACCCCACTCTGTGTTCACAGTCTTGAGCTCTTCAAGAATGGAGTCAGGCCGCCGCCGCTGCCGCCACACACACACACACACACACACACACACACACACACACACGCACACACACGCACACACACGCACACACACACACGCGCGCGCGCGCACGCACCCACCCACGCACGCACATGCGCGCGCGCACACCAGGCATTTTTTAAGGGCAAATGAAAGAGAAAAGTACAGTGCAGTATTAAAGGCAGCACAGCTGTGAGACCTGAGAGGTACAGCTCAGTCTTGTAGCAGGAACCTTTCAGATGTGTTGTGCTGCTACTGTAGACATTGTGGTTATAATACATTGGCAGTTTCTGTGCAACATGCAGCAGCAGCTGTTTTGAAAAATTTTTGTGTAAAGTGATATACCTTAATGCTGATAATGCTACTGTGTATAGCATGTTGAATTAAAACTGCAGCCTGTACAATAGTATGTCTTATGATCTGTTGATTTTACTCTCTGTGTTTCAGGACACCTTGCCACGATGACACCTGAACAGCTGCAGGCTTACCGCTGGGAGCGAGAGATTGATGAAAGAAACCGCCCGCTCTCAGACGATGAGCTTGATGCTATGTTTCCTGCAGGTTACAAAGTTCTCACCCCACCTGCTGGTAAGATGTCATTATTAACTGATTTTATAAATGGTTGATGTCATACAATCCCCACTCATTCGAAAGTAATCGTGTCTTAAAATTTGCCCAAAGAGTCCAAACTCCAGATGTGTATATCTTTCATTACTTCGCACATCGCACTGCAGGTTGTAATTTGTCCAAATTGTTTGTAGACTGCCATGTCATGGTAATTGTTTGTTTATGTAAATACAACAAATGTTTGGTTTTGAGCATTAACTGTAATGTTACATTTCTTACATGCCTTTGAATATGAACTTTAAATCTGCACGTTACAGACATATGATTGGGAATTGCATTCCTGTTCTGAAATTTAGGAATAAGAATGCTGGTTGCTGTAGCTGTGCAGCAACACAACAGTGGACATGTTGCAGATATTGTTACAGCTGGTATTATGTGGCACTGGTTGTTCTGGAAAGCACTCTTAACTGGATATTTACAGAGACCCAACACATTTAACTATTATCTTACCTATTTAACTATTATTCCATCTACTGGCAGCACCCTGCACAGATTCTGGGAGCTCAGAAAACAAAAGTATATTTACGTGAACAAAAGAACAAGATAGCAACAGAAAAATATCTTGGCTCTTTGTTGGTTTTTGGGGTTATATGTTACTGTGGGTCGAAAAGGGAGTACAGAGTGCACTTGACACAATAGGACAAAGTATGATGTGGCAATTGGTTAGGTCTGTCCACAAGGTTGCTAGGTGCATGAATATACACAGTAGGTATGATATTTGAATACCTGGAAAACAGCAGTATGTTGCAAACCTTTGGTCCTTGGGGTGCCAGTTATCATAACTGTCATTGTTTTCTGTGGCAGTAGCACTAATTTTCAAAATGTGTTACCTACTGAGAGTAGTTACTGAATTTATTTTTACCTGTCATTTATCTATGCAGAATTGTGAAAAATTGTACAGAAGTGATCTTATGCATTAGAACTGGGGGGGGGGGGGGTTTTTTTTCCCTTTTTTTTCCAAAATTTTTTCCCCGTTTTTTTCCTTTTTTTCCTCTCGAAACAAAAAAAAAATAAATTTCTTTCCCCC
>Ga0123355_10004620_pt1 | contig 20026 bp, 14 predicted proteins | sample TergutEmb28metaG_3_FD_89872 | JGI IMG/M metagenome (GOLD analysis project Ga0123355, IMG submission 89872) | Embiratermes neotenicus P1 segment gut microbial communities from Petit-Saut dam, French Guiana - Emb289 P1 | ecosystem: Host-associated > Arthropoda: Insects > Digestive system > Gut ...
ACTCGCCATTGACATAAACATGCACCGGCTGAGCGATGGACACGTAGTGCATGTTGGTGTTCATGCGGCGGTTGAAGTCCATGGCCATGTGGGTGCGCAGTTGGGTGTTATCGGGGCCGTTGTGCCCTCCATAATATGACACATTTGCGCCGAATAAATTAGGCACTCGCTGTGCCTTGTTTTTTACGCCACCAGTGCCAGCTCGGGCAGCTGATTGTTCTCGACGAAGTCAGCGGCTCTGCGATGCTGGTCAGCGAAGTTGAACTCGATGTCGATGTGCCCACCCTCATGGATGTGAATAACCCGAATGAGTTCGGTGACAATGCCGCGACTTAACTCAGTGATGGTGCGGTGCTTTTGAAACGCCTCGAAGTAGGGGTTCTGCGAGCTAACTCCCTGCGCCATGTCACGAACTTCATCTTCAAGGTTAGCAATATCGCGCTTGAGCTGCACTTCTTTTTCTTCAAAGTTTTGCTTCATGCGCAAGTAACCCTCGCGAGTGATGTCGCCAGACTTCCAGTCGATGTAAAGCCCCTCATATAGCCGCTGAGTTTTCTCTAACTCGGCTCTGCGGGATTTCAACGAACTCTCTAGGCGTTTTGATGTCGTACGCTGGGCAGGTGCCTCGTTGATTTCGTCAATCATCTCGGCTAAACCATCAATGAGGTCAATCTGCCGCGCGATTGCAGTGACTACAATTTCCTCTAACCTGTCATGACGAATGGAGTGCCTGCTACACAAGCCGTTGGCGACATAAGCTCTGCAAGCGTAGTATGCCTGGCTTTTTGAAGATGTTCGGCGTACCATGGCCTTGCCGCAGTCAGCGCATCGCAGGAAGCCCGAAAATGGATATAACTTTCCTTTGTTTGGCGGGGTTCGGGTGTCACGCAGCAGCAAACTTTGTGCTTGGTCAAAGGTTGCCTGGTCGACAATAGCCTCATGGGTGTCGTGTACCACAAACCATTCTTCCTCCGGCACGCGCACAATGGTATGCACCTTGTAGCTCTTGACTTTGTACCGTCCCTGCACCATGTGACCGAGATAGGTCTGATTCATGAGCATGCTGCGCACCGTGCCCGATGCCCAAACGGGATTGCTGCTGATGTGCGGGTTTTGGTAGTTGAAACCAAGCTGCTTTTTGTAGGCTGCAGGGCATAGAACACCCAACGCCGTGAGCTTTTTCACAATGCCGTTTTGACTCATGCCTTCGCGCACGAACCAGTGGAAGATATCGCGTACAACCTGTGCCGCCTGTTCATCAATCACCAGCTTGTGCTTGTCGGCGGGATCTTTCGCATAGCCGTAGGGCGCAAATGCACCGATGAACTCGCCCGCCCGCCGCTTGGCGTTGAATGTCCCGCGGATTTTTATGGATGTTTCACGGCAGTGGTTTTCGTTGTAAGTGCTCTGCATGGTCACGCCCAGCTCGTAGATTTCGTCGGGGCGTTTGTAGCTATCTAAACTAGGCAGCTCCAGCGAAATAAAGCGAATGTCTTTGACCACGAACAGGTGCTGAAGATACCGCTTACACTCCCAGTCATTGCGCGAAAGCCTGCTCAAGTCTTTCACAATAATGCAGTTGATTCTACCATCGTCTAAGTCCTGCAATAGTCGCTGAAACCCTTCGCGGTTGCTGTCGGTGCCGGTGAAGCCGTCATCAACATAAACATTAACCAACTCCATCGATTCTTCCAAAGCAACCAAATCAAAGTAAGCCAAGAGCCGTTGCTTTTGGTTTGTTACGCTGTAGCTTTCGTTGCGGCCATCTTCTTTGGATAATCGGATGTAAATCGCCACTCGCCACAGCACCTGCGCGGCTTTTTGCGCAGCAGCTGCGGCCTTTCGGATACGTGCCATTTGTCCTCCTTCCCCTCATAATCACAAGTCACAAAAATGCAGGTATATCAAGCTTTTTAGGCCTGTTTGCAAGAAATAAAGAAGTTGCGCAGGCGGTCTTTGAGCTCGCCGCCGTCCTCGTGAAAACTTACACGCACCACCGAGTCCCCACACAAGAAATGATAGGGATTCTTAATCTGCGCGAGATATTGCTCCACGCGTTGTGCGGCGGGCAGACTGGGGTCGAGGTTGACGGTGCGGATGTCTACTAGGTTTTCGTGCATGAGAAGTCCTCCTTTATATAGAATGGTATGTCCTTGGCGAAAACAAAATACCACATATAGTGTTGGAATCTTGTTTTCGTCAAGATATGCCGGGCGGCATGTTATGCACACACCGCCCCGATGTGTTTTTGCAGCGTGGCTATTTGCTCCAGTCTCGTGTTGATGGCGTGAATCTCGCTTTGCAGATTGTTGAAGTCATATTTTCGCTTATCTAAAAAGCAAAAGAAATAACGCTGAGCGTGTTGAAAATTTTCACATGATTTATTCAAAGCCCTATTGACAAATTGTGTTTAAATATGGTAAAATATTCATATAACCTTGCGCAATCGCTGGACAATTGCGTGAAAAAGATCAAAAATTAAGGGGTATTTTATGAAAAAACGAATCGTCAAAGTTCTGGCTGTATTTATGTCGTTTGCGTTGCTGCACAATTTGGTTGGTCTGCCAGCGAGTGCGAGTTCAACATTGGCCGAGTGCCGCATGACGCAAGCGATCTTGGCTGCGCGCGTGCCGGTGCCAGCGATGAATGAAAGGCCTAATATTGCCCCTGAGCTTGCAGATAGCCCCGAACAAGAAGCCGTCCCGATTGTTAGTGAAGTGTATGAGTTGCGCGATGCAACAACAAGACATTTCCGGCATGCGGACGGCTCTTTTACTGCCGCGATTTTCCCCCAACCAGTGCACTTCCTCGCTGCCGATGGCACTTGGCAAGATATTGACAACACGCTGATCTTTGATGGCGAAGCGTTTGTGCCTGTTGCCAGCGACTTAGACGTTCGCATCCCGCAAAGTTTTGCGGATGGTCAACAAATGACCATTTCGCAGGATGGTTTTACGCTGGGGCTTGGCGTGAGCATGCAAAATGAGGATGTTTCGCTTGATGCGCAAGCCAGTGTAATCGAAGAACCAGTGCAAGCATTTGCGATGGCGAGTATGATGGACGCGGAGCTGAGCGTAGAAGAGCAGAACGCGGAAATCATGGCTGCGGAAAATTTAGAAGGCAGCGTGCTGTACGCCGACCTGTTCGCGGGTGCAAGCATGGAGCAAATTGTGACCCCAAGCGGCGTGGAAACTGCGATTTTCATCCCACAAATGCCCGAAAATCTTGAGTTTTTGTTTGACCTTTCGCTGGACGGCCTGGTGGCAGTGCCGCAGGCAGATGGATCGATTTTCTTCTTCGCCGCAGCAGATGTGGTGAATGTGCTGACGATTGAACGCGCGCCTATTGTGGTGGAAATCCCCGCTGAAGAGCCGCAAGACGAAACTGATGAAGATGAAATGACAGAAGAAGATGCTACTTATTATAATGAAAACGATGCAGACGAAGAAACATCGCTTGAAGAAAATGACGATTATGACGTGCTGCAAGAGCTGTATCCAGCTGAAGAAATTGCGCTGGAACGCGAGCTAGAAATCGTGCATCTTGCGCCAATTCAGCTTGGCATAGCGATTGAGGGTGCCGAGCCTGTGTTTATTTTGCAAGCGCCGATGATGGTGGATGCCAACGGCGAAATGGCAGTGGCGGAAATGGCTTTTGCCGAAGACGGCACCCTCGTCATTCGCGCGGATGCGGAGTTCATGAGTGCAGCGGCATATCCGGTGACGATTAGCCCGAAATTCAGAGGCACTCCTCCACCTACAGCCATATATGACATATATGTCACGACAGCCACCTATGCAACATCGTATAACCATAACTTTATTGGTAGCGACTTGGGTTTTTTCGGATTAGGCTCGAATCTGCGGCGCACATATGCCAAATTTGATTTACCCACTTTGCCCCACGGCAGCACAGTGATCGCTGCAGAATATGTTATATTTCGTAATTCCAATATGTTTTATGAAACGTTCAGTGATGATAATTTTATTGGTGTATTTGCCATTCCTGCAGGTGAGGATTACGAATGGCATCCAAATGAGATGGGAGAACCCGTCACCTTAATCGGAGATCTCATCGCAACAAACTGGAGGCGAAATTCTTGGTATACTCAACCTGGCAACTGGGCAGATAAGGATTCCGCATACTTACGCCCACACCTCATCGATCTTGTGCCTGTGCGAGGGGATATGGGATATTTTAATTTTGACATCACCAGAGCCGTTCGCAACTGGTATGAAATCGGCGGCAATAACGGTTTGATGTTTGCAATGCGTTACGAAGATAGAGCGACGCAAGTGCGGCTTGTTGCTGCTCAAACACGAAACAATGATTACGCGGTGCTCCTGCCTCGATTTATCATCCGCTACGCCACTAATGTGAGCCTGCAACCGCATTTGACCTATGAAATCTTCGAAATGGGTCGCAGCGGCACGGCATTTGTGAACGTGCACAACGGCAATATGACTTGGGTACACGAAACCATCAGCATGCCGGGCGAACGACTGCCGATTCAAATCTCACATATTTACAACAGCAGCCATAACGAGAATTTCCGCGATCAGCACTGGAATATGCGCTTGAGCATGATGCCAGGCTTTCGCTTGAGTGTGATTGAGCATCTCACTCGGCATCCGCATGACGATATTTACCCACCAAACCCAGCATGCGAGGCAATTCGCTATACGCTAGTGGATGGCTTCGGCGTAGTACATCGTTTTCGTAATGGCATGGAAGATGGCGAGAGAATCATTCGGCATGAACTTGATTCAACTTGGCGAGTGACTGATAGTGGCAGCATAACCATCCTCACGGATGCGCAAGGCAACCAGCGGCATTTTAACATGAGTCATGGCTTCATGACGCGCATGAATGACCGCCACAGCAACTACAATCGCATTAACTGGGTAGATGGCCGTATCACGTCTGTGGTGGATTCCATTGGCCGCAACGTGACATTTAACTACCATGCCAATGGCTTGCTGTTGTCTTTGACCGATCAGGCTGGGCGAGAAATAAGTTTTGCAAACATCAACCAAGGGCGCGGGTTCGTGTTCATATATCCCGATGGCAGAAACACTAGATTTTTGCTATCAGATTATCTTGATCAAATGGATGCCTACGACGGCAGTTTTTTTGATTTCCGTTATGCACAAACTGCGCATCTCGGTAGGCGAGTAACGAGCGTTGAGCGGCTCGGTACTCGCTCAGCCATGGCTCGCCCCCTTGACTACATCACGCTTGAATTCTCAGAAACAAACATTTCCGGCACGGCGACCGGCCACACAACGTTACGCAACCGTGAATATATCGAAAGTGATGGCGAACGTGGGCGACGTGATGTATACTTATTCAATCCATTCGGTGGCGCGCAAAGCATAACCAGTCGCCAAGGGCAAACGCAAATCACGAACTTCCATGATAGTGCAGAAGATTTGGCAAGGCTCAATCAAGTTGCCAGCAGCTCGGAGTGGCTGACGATTTCGAATAATCTGCTGCGCAACCATGGCTTTGAAGCCAATGGCTATTGGTGGCGTCAAGGCAGCGCTGCACCTGTCACGCGCACCACCGCAGAATCTATGCATGGGGATTATTCGCTCCAATTGAGCTCATCTGAGCCGTTTACTTTGGCTGGACAATATTTTGTTGCACAGCCGGGACAAGTCTATACACTTTCTGCAGATTTACTTGTGGTTGAAGACTTACAAGGCACAGGCGGTGCGAGTCTAGGCTTTAATTGGGGTAATCAACAAAACTTGGTGGTCTCGCAGCCTGTTCGCAGCACCAACGGCTGGGAACGAATCAGCTTTACGTTCACGTTGCCTAGTGATGTGAGCGGTGAAGTTTCAGCCAATCTCATTTTGTTTGATGCTGAAGGCACAGTCTTTTTCGACAACGTGCAGCTAGAACAAAGCGGCGGACCACGGCACCATAACTTGATTGAAAACAGCGATTTTCGCTTTAATACACCTGGCGGAATGTATGGCGATATACAGCGTTTTATCCCCGAAAACTGGACTTTATACAGAGGCTCGAATCGGAATAATCTCGCGCCTATTTCTCTCGCTGACGGATCGGAATCTGTACGCTGGAACGAATACAGCGGCAATTATTTCTTTGCTGTTGGTGGTCTCTCATCGAGAATACAAATGGTAACGCAAAACGTGCCGCTCAATGCGTCAGCGGGTGAAACACTCATCATCGGCGGCATTGGCTATGCTTATGCATTGCCGCCGCGCAATGGCAGCGACAGCCGATTTGAAATCCAAGCTAGGATTTTCTATGCCTGCGGATATGAACCAACTAATATTCACATTCCCTTTGACGCACTAGTCCCGCAGGCTAGACAAAAGGCTATCGGTTACCACACGCTAGAACGTGATGCGGTGCGCGTTGAATTTTCATTTGTGTATGCTTACCAAATTAATAGTGCTGCTTTCCGCGATGCGTTCATCTACGTCGCGCCCTTCGGCCAGCACATTGAGTATGACGACGATGGCCAGCCGGTAGCCATGAGTTCCGGCGCGGGCGATTCGCTGCACATTGAATACGACAACCATCAGCCCACTCGCATTGAACAACGTCACGGCGGTCGTGTGACGAGTAGCCTAAGCATAGAGTATCATGACAACGGCGAAGTTGGACGTGTGACCGATGAAGAAACCGGCATGACCACCAGCTTTACCTATGATAATTGGGGCAATGTAACCAGCCGCACGATTACAAATGGTGAATTGTCGCTGACCGAAACCATGCTCTACACCCTCTGCGGCAACTTTGTGCGCGAACACACCGATTTCAATGGAAACACAAACACATTCACTTGGGATGTCAATCGCGGGTGGCTGCTTAGTGAAACTGATCCCAGGGGCAACACCGTGACTTACACCTATTGCCCAACTACCGATCGCTTGCTTTCCGTTTCGGGTCGCGCACAGCAATGGCAGTGGCAGGAGATTACCACCAACTTTGGTTTACATATACCAACAGCAAGCAGTAGCAGAACAGTATCTATCACTCGCAGTCACCGTGGTGGAAGCTATGCGATGCATTATGACCGTGGGCGCTTGTCTACAGCCATGGTGGGCAATGTGAGACTGGTTACCAATACCTATGAAGGCCACTTCAATGACCAACTTATCCAGCAATTATTCGCCAATGGCGACCGTTTTGAGCCCGTGTATGACAATCGTGGCCGCTTAATTGCAGAATACTGGAACGGTGTGCGAGCCGTGACCTATTATTACAACGAAAACGACAGACTTTCGCAGCTCATCGACCACACCGGCGATGAAGATTTGACCCAGCGTTTTGACTACGACTTCGCGGGGCGGCTGGTGCGCGTGAGCGGCAGCGATGGGTTGAATACACACATCACTTACGATGCAAACGGCGCACCCACGCTGTTGCGCACCGAACTCAACGGTGAGGTGATCCACGATTCGCTGTTTCTCACCAACATGCAAGGTCAGCCGATGGACGCAAGCTTCTTCGCGCTGGGCGCTTCGCTGAGCTATGGTTATGATGGCCTCAACCGCCCGGTGCAACGCAGTTTAATCATGCCTAACGCGGCGGTGAGTACATCACTGTCGTTCACCGACAACTTGATTACAACCTTCCGCAACGAATTGTTCGGCGGAGCGTTGCTGCATGAGTGGGAATATGAGTACGATGCTGCGGGCAACATCACCCGCATTGTTGACCACGATGGCCGCGAAACACGTTTTGCCTATGATGGCCTCAATCGCTTAACGAGCGAGTGGATTGATGGTATACTGTGGGAGTATGAGTTTGACGCAGGCGGCAACATCACCCGCGTTCGCCGGGATGGAATTACACAACACACTTTCAGCTACGGCAACAACAACTGGCCGGATCAACTTACTGCTTTTGATGGCCGCACAATCACCTACGACCCGATGGGCAATCCGCTGACCTACGGCAATTATTCCTTCACGTGGGAGCGCGGGCGCTTGCTTACACGCATTTACTACAATGGCGAGCTGCTGCATCGTTTCGGCTATGATGCTGCAGGTCGCCGCGTGAGCCGCATCAGTTATGACGGTCTAGAGCCTGTGACCACACGTTTTTACTACATGGGTCAGCAGCTGGTGCGCCAGTGTGATGGCATTGATACCCTTGATTTCACGTGGGATGCTGATGGCAGACCAGTGGGCTTCACGCATAACGGCACGCCGTATTTCTATCTGCACAATTTGCTCGGCGACGTGGTGGCAATTGCCGGTGCCGACGGCAATATCGTGGCTGAATATACCTACGATGCTTGGGGCAATGTGACCGTGTATGCGGGTGCAAGGGAGCTACCGCCATCTCCACTAAGTGCTCCGATTGCCATGCAAGCGATGATGGATGAAACTGTCTCGCCAGAGGATATGTTGGCCGCGATTCTGTCCTTAATGGAACTTGACGCAGATGCATTGGATGAGTTCGCCTTTGCTGATCGCAGTCGCTCACACGCAGAGCCAGCCGCGTTTACATTTGCTGAGCCTCTAAATAGCAGCAGCGAAGCGACGGAGTCCAACCGCAGGTTGTTTGCTGAGCGTATGATGTTGCGGTCTTTGCTGGCTCAATTTCATATTGAAGAATCCACCATGCAAGCCCTAATCCCCGGCATGCTGGAACTTGGACTTAGCGACCGAGCGGCACTGCAGCGTTATTTCCACGCACATGGTTCATGCGAGCGCAACTTGGATATGCTGCTTGAGATGGGCATTGGAGATTCCACAGGACTCATTGAATGGACGTTTATTCCTGCGCTTTTAGGCGAGCTAGACTTAGACACACAAGGCATGGGCATATTCGCTGCGTTTTTAGTTTACTACGCAAATATATTTACAGGGCTAGTGGAACTGTTCGGCGCATATCTTGGTGTTGAGCCTAATGCCGAGCTCCTCCAAGAATTCACGCCAATATTGGCTGCCGTCCTCAATATGTCATTTGAGTTGATGACGGAAGAAGCGCAAGCGCAAATCCGAGCTCACGTGCGCGGCCCGATGTTGTTGCATGCGGCACTTGTGGCTGCTGGCGTGCCGGAGGCGGAGCTTAATCAATTGATCACCGAATTTGGGGATATCAACGACCCGGAGCGTGCAGTCTGGTATCTGATGTGCTGCTGCAATGCCGCAATGACTGAAGAGCAAGCCATTGCGCAAATTTTTGCGTGGAAACTGGGCGAAAACACCAACCATCTTGCCAGCTTTTTGGCATCACGTTTTCCAGTTTGCTGCTGCGAATATGCTGAATTTGGCGCGCTGGTTTCTAACGTCGTCATACCTGTGTTATATGCTAATTTTGCACAGATGCTGCAAGATTGGTACGATGTATTCATGGCTGAGCAACCCGAACCTGGCCCCTGCACCTGCCCGGCTTGTGGAACAATCTCTTGGAATGAGAGCCTATTTTGGCGCAGATTATTGACCCAACATGGCTTCGATGAAGCGCAAATACAATCACTATTGCCAGGCATGATAGCGTTGGGCATGGCTGATGTTTGGGCGCTGCGGGAAGAGTTTCATATCCATAACTTGCACGATGGGCATTTTGCTGCGGTACTTTCCTACCTTGAAGATGGGATTTTGTGCCCAATTTTGCTGGTGGGGACTCTTACTCTCATTTATTTAGGCGATCTAGAATTAAGGCCTGATGAGTGGGGATGGCTCGGTCCATTTATGTCTTATTATTCGCATGCATTTTCAGGTTTGGTGCAACTGTTTGACCAAGATGTAGAAACGCTTACACTGTTGCTCACTGCGATTTTGGGCACAGCCTTCGACTTACTGTTGAAAGACATGCATAATGCAATATCGGTATATGTCCGCGCACCGCAATTAGTGCAGGATGCGCTGCTCGCTGCCGGTGTGACTGATTCCGTGTGGATCGACCAGTTGGCTGCTAATTATGTGTTAAGCATCAACAGCCCGCAGATTATGTTTGACCACTTGGTTCAAAATTTAGGCTTGACTGAAGAGCAGGCCATTGCACAAATTCGCGCTTGGCGTGCGGGTGACACGAATCTTGTCATGGAATACCTGGAATTGCGGCTGCCCGATGACGTTGACTCCGAATTGCTTGACATAATCTTACAAGTATTGTATAATAACTTTGTGCAGCTGCTCAACGAGTGGTTCGGCTTGTTTGAGTGGACTCCGCCGTGTTTGCCGCATTGCAGATGCCCCGAGTGTCTCTTGGCCTGCGAGCCTAGTTGCCAGTGTATCGGTTGTATCAACCCCATTCGCTACCGCGGCAAGTTTTATTGCGACAGCATGGGCTGGTATTGGCTGCAAACGCGCTTCTACAACCCGCAATGGCGCAGGTTTATTAATGCGGACACCTTCTTCATCGCGGGTGAGGATGGCCTCAGTGCGCTCACTGCCAGCAATATGTTTGCTTATGCAAATGGAAATCCCGTCATGATGATTGACCCAGATGGGAGGATGGCGCTAGCAATTATAGGTCTAGGCTTGGGACTGATTATGGGATGGATTGTCAATGCAAATGGAGCGCCCCTGCTTGCGACTCTTGTCGTGATCTTGTTCTTTTCTGCTGTGCCTCTCATTGCTGAACTTTTGAATTGGAGACCGCCGCAGCCACCAGATCCACCAGGCGAGGATGGGTGGCATGACCCAGACCCAGACCTGCCGGGCGATGATATCATTGGGGATAATGATATTCCGTCGAATACTTTCCAGGTGGATGGCTTGGGATGGAATATTGATTTTGAGGAGGATGGCATATGGATAGGCGCTGAGAATCCTAATTCGCGTGGTGCAAGTGCGCTGTCTTTTTCAAATGATAATTCAGCAGTTCGAAAGTGGCTATATCTCCCTGTTCAATATGGGCAAGAAAATGTGAGATCAGTTCTATTATTTTATGATTTTCCTTCGGCTGATCGGCGTACTGCTCGACTTTCAGTGAATTTGGGGAATCTTCAAAATGCTTCCGTAACATGGAATGCAAGCAGCCATGCTAATATCGTGCTCCCCAACAATCTAGAACAGCGAGCAATTACCGTGAGTGCGCGTAATGGGCCAGCACAAGCAAATTTGACGGCTGGAATATACGGTCCAAGTGGCGGACGGGTTGGCACAACACGTAGTGTATGGGTGACTTCGTTAACGCCCCACGGAGAAGCTGCTGATGGAGCCCCCGAAAGGATTGCCCGCGTCGCGAGGCGAGACGTTTATGCGGCACCAATTCCATATCGCCTTGGACATGGACTTACATGGTTCACATATAATTGGATTGAGCTTGGGCTTTTTCTAGCTCTTTCCCACCCAATCCACGCAGGAAATGCCATTGACAGCCTGGGCACCTTCGGCAACTTCCACCTCGTTGCCGGGGAAAACAACAATGGCCACTTGGTTGGCGGCTTTGTGCACCAGGTGGATATATTAACCCCTGTGAATTGCCCACCACTGGCTTATATCAGCCGTGGAACAGCCGCGCAATATTTGGCGATGAATATTGGGTGGCCGCTTGGAGATGCCTATGGAAACGAAAGGAGAGATTTGAATCGTATTAGCTTTGGTCATTTTGGCGAACGGCGAGCAGATGGGCCACATGCTGGCATCGATCTTGTCCATCCTAATGGAGCAGGCCTCCTTCGCCACACGCCAATTCTTGCGGTTGTTGATGGATATATACGACATAGAAATGCAACCTATTCGGGTCAAGGCCCAGGTTATAGGGTTGCCATTGCCCCATATCCACCAATACTATGTCCATATAGAGGCACACCCTTAATATTCATCTACATGCACATGGAAGGACCAGCGTTATTCATAGATGGAACTCGTGTAGAGAGAGGAACAGTGATCGGGCACGTGGGAAGATCCGGAACTTGGAATGGATATAGCCATACGTCATCAGGACACTTACATTTTGAAATTTCGAATTACGCAGGTCATATGAACCTTTGGAGTGGTCCCGGTAATACTCGTTGGAGTAGAATAACCCAACGAATAAATCCTGTGTTCTTTTATCCCGCAGGATCATTCACAGGAAATACAACTATGTGGAATGAGGTAAGATGGTGATGAAGAAAACAACTATTATCCTATTCGCGTTAAGTCTGATATTTTTAACATTCTCATGCACTAATCAAACACAATCACAAGAAGAAATTTCAACAACGCAAACGCACCAAACAACGCAATACATTACAACTCGAACCGCTGTGACTATGCCTGAGCCATGGCCTGATTTCGGGCCATGTCCAGAGGGAGGAATTTATATTGAAGGTCTTGGCTATACCTATGACAGATTTAGACCAGCTTTTTATGTTTTGTCCTACCACTTTGCTCGTCTTGTGGGAATTGATGTCTTTATGGCTTGGGAACGCACTCGAGTTGAAGAATTCCATCACGAAAACATAGCAGTTAGTTTTGTTAGATATTTTAATATCAGTCGCGAGGATTTTGCAAGAGCGAATGAAGAACAGCGTGCATCGCTTGCGCGGCATGGCCATGCTCCTGAAAACGCTTTAGCTCTTGAGCTCTATCCTATTGATTTAATATTCACTTTCGACAATGATCGCATTAATGAATTTTTCCGCTGGGAAAACAGTATCTTTGCACATGTCGTTGGTATGCCCAACCCCTTGCGCGGCGAGTGGGATGAAAACGGCATTGGGCGCGATCACCCCAACTGGACAGAAAACCCCGCTTGGCGCGAGCACCCTTTTTGGCCGTATCTTCCTTTTGGCGACTCAAATGATAGCACCAGCGTGGTATGGAATTCCTATGCGGAGTTTCGGGCGGCAAACCCGCAATAATCCAAGCAGGCAACGCCATTGACAGCCTAGGCACTTTCGGTAACTTCCACCTCGTTGCCGGGGAAAACAACAATGGCCACTTGGTTGGCGGGTTTGTGCACCAGGTGGATATCTTCAGAGCTCCAATCCGTCCAATAAGAGATGGCAATACAACTCTTACAACCGGGCAAAGTTTTGGTGCTGGAAGGCCTCCGAATGCGGCGGTATATACCCGAAATCATGCTGGGGTTGACTTTGCTGGTGGATTTGGACAGTCATGGGGGCTTCCTTTGCCGAATGTTTATGCAGCAATTGGAGGTTATATAAGGCGCTATTCTTATTTTTGGGAAAATACACTTCTGTTGGAAAAGCTGGGCGATGATGGTTTGGTCTGGAGATACACAGAACTGGTGTCTGATTTACCTGGCTTAATAACAAGCTCTCCAAGAGAAAATACACCACCCCAGAATGTTTGGATTCGCGTTGAGCAGGGAGACGTAATCGGGCGATTAATTCCTAATAGTGACAACGGTTCCGCTGTACTTCACTTAGAACTCTATCAAAACTCTGCCACTGGCGAATTAAGAACTGCAACCGAAATAGCAGGGCGACAAGTATACGACTATTTGCCTCATAATATTACACCCCGAAGATTTAATGTACGACGCGACTTGCTTGATCCCACGTGGGTACATGCGCTACCGTTATGGTAAGAAAGGAAACTATAATGAAAAAATTATTGTGTCTATTATCCTTGCTGGTTCTAGCTGGTTGTGCAACAACAGCGCAGTCAACTACAACTGAAAACACAATGCCTGTTACGCAAATTCAAACAACACAAGAAGAAATAGCCACTGAACTTACAATTTCCCCTCAATTCCCTCAAAATTCTAATGCAGAAGTAGTGCAGAGGGAAATTGAAGATATATTTTATCTTGGCCAATCACCTGCAAACTTTTTCGAATTCATTGAACAAAATAATATTCAGCTTAACGAAACTCGTTTGAATCCTGAAGATAGACATATTTCGTGGGACGGCTTTTTCGCCTTTAGTTCAGAAGATTTTCGTGTTTGGTTTAATGAAAACGAACAAATGGTGAGAGTGAATATATTAACTCCAAAATATGTAACAAGTCGCGGAATTAGAGTTGGCGACAGCAGAGAACGCGTATTTGAGTTGTATGGCACCGACTTCACCAATGATCCTTTGGAAGGGTTTTGGTATTACTATTCGTATGGTGATTTGACTATTGGATTTCTTATGGGCGGTGGTTACGTGCATTGGTGGAATATTTTTATCCCTTCTGACCAACCGCAACGACCATAAGCACCCATGCCGCCCAATCCACGCAGGCAACGCTATCGACAGCCTAGGCACCTTCGGCAACTTCCACTTTGTTTATGGCCACGATAGCAATGATCGCCGCGTGGGTGGGTTTATGCACCGAGCGTATATGATGGAGGCGTTCGTTTGGCCAGTGCCTGATTATTTGCACCACACAAACTCGCCGTTTGGATGGAGAGGAGCCTGGCACAGAGGATTCGACGTAAATCATGCATGTGATCGTGGCGACAACTGTGGCGTCGTATGCCAAGTACCAATTTTTGCAGCAGCCAGCGGCACAGTGGTGCACACAGGATATCGGTCGACAAATCTTGGGCACTATATAATCATTCGACACGCCAATGGTATGTATACCCTATATGCCCATAACCATACTATTTCAATCATACCAACTGGTGAACATGTTCGTCAAGGACAACAAATAGCCGTGATGGGGAATACAGGGAATTCGCAAGGTCCTCACCTGCATTTTGAACTTAGGACATCATTCTCTACTACAAACCCTTTCAACGATAATTCTCGGGTCAACCCGCTTGCTGTGTATAACCGCGATGACACTCGTGTTAATCTCACTAACCCTAATCCATTGTTTATATGCATCGCGGAAGCTTGTCAAGCTAATGGGCGTTGCATTCGTGGCCTATTTAACCATCCAGGAGCTGCGATTGGTGGAACAAGAGGCGGCCATCAATTCGTATTCAATCCTAACTTCGATACTACGTTTTTTACTGCAAATAACAGCCAATGGTGGAATCCATAGAAAGGAAAGATTATGACAAAAAAACTATTTATTTGCTTGTTATGCGTGTTTGTAATCATTGTATTGAGTGGATGCAACGGTTTGGATGAATTAAACACAACGGAAACCGAAATCACGACAACCCTAGCTCATCAAATTGAATTTACAACCACCCAGCCAACTACGATCAATGTTGATGAGGTGCAGCTAAGTTTTCCAGATGAGTACATCATAGACAGGGGCAATGATCACGAGATGGCATTTGAGCGACAGTTCAAAATGGGGTTTTATAGTCTGTCGGGATTTTTTCTTAGACTCGATCCAGAAGTAGACGAGTGGTTGCGAGAATTTTCTACTATATACGAATTAAGCGAACCATTAGTTTTTAGCCTTATTAAACATTTTGAGACTTCGTTTGAAGACTTTTATCGTGCGGCTCAAATGGAATATGTGCATTTTCAAAATATGGGTTGGACTGGGGGGCATGAGGGAATGATGCGACCCAACCCCTATTTGCTGTTTACCTTTAACCTTGGGCGCATAAACGATTTTTATAGCCTTGACCCAGCGAGACACAGAAGCGCAAGAATGTGGTTGGAAGAATGGCTGCAAACGAACGAGCCGTATGCGTCGTACTCTGCATTTCGGACGGCAAACCAACAATAATCCACGCAGGCAACGCCCGTTGCCAGCATCGGCACTTTCGGCAACTTCCACTTTGTTTATGGCCACGATAGCAATGATCGCCGCGTGGGTGGGTTTATGCATAATGAGTATTTTGATTTGCCGCGCAGACCTCTTAGTGAATGGACAATGTCGGATGCGGGAATAGCTTTGCTTAGAGTAATGGAAGAACCTAGCCATTACCGAATTCGTACAAATGACAATGGACAACGAGAATTTATGAACTTTCACTATTCTGGAGAATCAGGAGTCACCATTGGCTGGGGAGTTATGATTGGTGGATTGAATCAAACACAGTTAAACAGAATTAGCCAATATGTAAATGGCCAAACGAGTCATGGACAATGGGTAACTTTAGCAGAAGCAGAACCGGCATTTCAATACATGATTGAGGTAAAAGAAGCTCATTTGAGGTGGATTACGAGAAACATGACTCTCAGAGATATAACGCAATACGAATACGATGCCTTAATAATGCAGACATATGTCGGCATATGGACTAGCATGATACCGATATACCTTGATTATACCGGAACGGATTCAGAGCTAGTGCAAGCTATATTAGAGCGTTGGCGAATAGAGGGCGGTTGGACAACAATGCCCGGCGGATGGACACCAAGGGTTGAAGCACAGGTGGATGTGCTCAGAAATAATCACTATCGAACTTCGGTTTATTAGGAGGAGATTATGAAACGTATTTTTACCCTTTTAGGTGCTTTTTTATTCATAATTAGTTTTTTTGCATGCTCTGTGTTGGAAAACAATCACGTGGAATCTACGGAATCGCTCAGAGAAACTACAGTAGAATCTACAACAGACAACGCCCGCTATATTGAGCAACGCATTGAAGAGCTTAGATTAAATCACAGCCCCACTTGGGAAGCAAGGTTTTTTATGTCCAGAGGCTTTGACCAACAAATCAGACAAACACCAATTATAATAGATTTAGCACTATTTGATGCTGAGAATGATATGCGCATGGCTAATGCTGAACTTTACGATAGATTTACAGAGTATTGGCAAATTGAATTATCTCATGTGCTATATAGATTATATAGGGTTCTTGATGTGGGTGAGGCTGAGATGCTGAGAGAAGAACAATTGCTGTGGGAAAGCTTTATCGATATATCCATGACATTAAATAGTGCGATATACAGTGCAGCAAGAGAAAGCCAATCGGAAGACTCCTTTGAGCAAATCACAATTAGCCATGTTCGTTTGTATGAAACAAGAAAAAGGACACTTGAGTTGATGGAATACTATTATCGCCTAGCAGGTGAGATTGTGTTTGTGTTTGAGGGATGAAAGGTATGTAGTGAGTCTGCCGAACCCTAGAACGGATATGGTGAATGTCGTGCCTGTGAGCCTTGTACTAGGGGATATACGTTTCCGCACTGATAGGGATACCGCCCTCTATGCAGGCCATGTGTACGTTACCCCTTCTTTACCGTGACGTTGATATGCCCCCTCTGTTATAGAAAGGTTTGATTTCATGAAAAAATTGCTCTCTTTAGCCGTTTGCCTGTGCCTACTATTGACTGTAGTATTTATGATGTCATGCACGCAACATGACAACGATGATGACACGACCAATTATACAAATCCGTCTCTTGATCATTATGATGATCTGCCACCCAACTGGGCACCTGCTGCCCGGCTTCCCGACGATGCTATCATATATAACAATGAAACCGGCATACCCGATGTGGCGTTGTATATCGCTGTACTGCGGGCGATAGATAGGGACAGAATGCGCCACTTTGCAGCCACCGGCGAAGGCACATTCACTGCCGGGGAAGCCGCTGCGGTGACGAGCATAAGAATCCTTCCTCTCGGCCACTCTAGCGACAGCGAAGACTTTGAACGCGACAATCTTGGTTGGCATCCTCCCCGCAATTTAAGGGGAATAGAACACTTGCGAAACCTAGAAGAAGTAGACATGACTATAAATCGAGACTTTGGGCGTCCTGGCGGACTTGATAGCATAAATGAATTAAGACGCTTGGAGCATTTGCCACACTTGCGGACATTCATTTTCTTTGATGCCTATTTGGGCGAAAACGTTCGGTCACCTCTTCGCAACCTATTACCAATGAGAAATCTAACAGAACTAACAACATTGGAAATTTATTCAGAGCATTTAACCAGTTTAGAGGGTATACAAAACTTGATAGGTATTACAAGTCTAGAAATTACTGGTGTTTTTACAAGCTTAAACGGTATGCAAAACTTAACAGGCATAACACGTCTACAAATTGCTGGTTCTCTTACAAGCTTAGATGGCATACAAAACTTGACCAACCTTGAAGAATTGCGTTTTTGGGGCCATCTTCCAAACTTACGGGGAATTGAACGTTTAACGAATTTAAGGATTCTTGATGTTAGTCGTAATGAGTTGACCAATTTAAACGGGGTGCAAAATCTTGTCAATCTTATTCGTATTGCAGCGAGCGGCAATCAATTGACGGATATCAGCGCTGTTGCTTATCTGCCGAATTTGCAAGTCCTAGATGTACGCAGGAATCAGCTAGAACGATTGCCGGATTTTACTGCAAGTAGTTTGGCTGAATACATACGAGAATACGGGGCACGTCGTTCCACGAGTTTTTCTGGCAATCGCCTTTCAAGAGAACAATTTGAAAGAAATCTTCCTGCAAGTTTGCTGGAAAACCAACGCTGGCTGGAGCAGGAAATTAGGTGGCAACAGTAATTACTACAAGGAGAAATATCATGAAACAAAAAATCCAACAAAAACACCAATCTATTTATCGACTGCTTTCAATTGCATTGGCGATTAGCTTGCTTTTCACAGCACTAATATTCAGCCCACAAGCAGCCGAAACTGATATCATTCCGCTGTGGGAATGGAACCCTGGCACTCCTCAGGTCCCACTATATCACCACATGCGTTTTTTTGACGAGGGAGTTATTCCAGCTAGTATAAGTGATAGAGGAATACAACTTTTGCGTGCGGGTATAGCCTTTCCGGATGGAGTTAGAATCGATGAAAATTGGAATGTGATTCGCACTGGTCAGGTGAATACTGTGCATCCGGATATCCGCTGCGATTGTTATGCTGCGGGTTATAACATTAATCTAAACATGGGAGTTTTTCGTTTGTTCCATGGCTATCATGCTTTCATGAGCGTGCGCGGCAACACTCCTAGTGAGCATGAGTGGGACAGGGCAAATTATGTGTCTGCATTCACTTTAATCACAATGATTGCTAATGTGGGTGGTGATATTGCACTTTTAAGGCAGGGAACGGGTAGTAATGCTAGAGATTTAAGACCCTCTGATGTGGGGCTTTCTCCAGAAGCGTTCAATAGAATCATTGGTCGTTTTCAAAGAACGGATGGTGCTACTGCTGTAGAAGGAATGCGGTGTGGAACTTGTCATACATTCAAAACTTGGTATCAGATCATGGAAATAAATGGGCTTCGTGCTGCATATGAGGGACACGATGATCAAGGTCAACACAGCTTTCGACGCCATTTCATTTGGGGGATTGCACTGCATGCACTCACTGATACGTTTGAACATTCTGGCGTGATAAGAGATCTTGACTACCCAGCAGGACGCTGGCATATGATGAATAGCGCCAATGAGAATAAAGACCGAGCTGTTGAGCTTAGCTGGGACGCCGCGCAGATTGCGTTTAATTATGCTCTTCAAGTGATGGTGAGAACCAGTGGTCGTCGCTATGGGTGTTATCGTGCTTTTATGTTTGCAGTGCCTGAATTCCACGAAGATTTTCGTCTAGCGAATCTTTTGGATTTCGCAACGGAAAACAGCATCGCGATAAATGGAAGCCTTCATTAGTTAAAACTTTATGAATTGAATATTGTGGAGGAAGTCATGAAAAAAGCTTTGAAATTAATAGGCGTAGCTGTGCTGTTTCTAACCCTATTCGCTTGCACCACCCCCACCACCCCACCCGAACCCACCACCCCAGCCGCCTGGCTTGGCAACTACGCCTTCCATGAGGGCGAGCCGGAATATACTATCACGGTGTTTTTGCTGGAAGAACGCTACTACGCCACGGTGCAGGTTGACGGTGAGCACCCGATTCGCTTACTCGCATCGATTGAGGGCGATGGCGAGGAAATCACGCTGATCTTCATGAACAACCTGCCCGGCAACGCACACAATATGTTCCACGCGGGCGATGTGCTATTGTCGTTGCGCATGCAAGGTGACGATGTGCTGACGGCTTGGGGCGCACTGCGACCACTCGGCGGTACACCGTGCGAGGGCGTGTACTTCACTCGCCAGCAAGAGGAACTGGCAGAACAAGAATAACCCCAACGCAGCGCAGGACTTAAATCCTGCGCTGTATGCATTTTAAGTAAGCGTCAAATATCTCCGTAAGCGTCAAAAACGCATTTTTTTTGTAGAAATCTCTTGAAAAACCTATTGAGATATGTTATACTGAAGTTACAGGAATAAATTGGAAAACGGGGGTTTGTGTATGACGTTATCGAACAAA
>Ga0123355_10004621_pt1 | contig 20025 bp, 18 predicted proteins | sample TergutEmb28metaG_3_FD_89872 | JGI IMG/M metagenome (GOLD analysis project Ga0123355, IMG submission 89872) | Embiratermes neotenicus P1 segment gut microbial communities from Petit-Saut dam, French Guiana - Emb289 P1 | ecosystem: Host-associated > Arthropoda: Insects > Digestive system > Gut ...
ATGTTGAGTGGGATGCCCCTCACACTTATCGTCTCTGTCAAGATATCCCTCGTAGTCCCTGGAATGTCTGTAACAATAGCCCGCTCCATACCCAAAATTCTATTAAGGAGTGACGACTTTCCAACATTCGGTCGACCTAAAATCACAGTTTTTAACCCTTCTGAGATAATTATGCCCACCTTGCCGCGCTCTATTAGCTCTTGTATTTGAACTTTTGCCGTTTCTAGTGTTTTACGACAGTTTCTTGGGTCGTCTTCGTCTGTGTCGTATTCCGGATAGTCGATTGACGCCTCAATTGCGGCAAGTAAGTCCAGAAGGGACTCCCTAATTCCCATAATTGTTCCCGACAACCGTCCTGACAACCTGCCCAAAGCCTGATTGTGAGAGAGCTCCGTCTTTGAATTAATTATATCAATAACAGCCTGCGCCGACACCAAATCAATACGCCCATTCAAAAAAGCGCGCTTAGTAAACTCGCCTGGCTCAGCCAAAACAGCGCCCTCATCAATAACGGCATTCAAAACAAGCTCCGCCGATTTCATGCCACCATGAAAAGAGATTTCAACCACATCCTCTTTCGTATAGCTTCTGGGAGCTTTCATAATAGTGAGCATACATTCGTCCAGGGCGCGCTCGTCTTTTATTATATGACCATAATACATCCTGTGGCTCTCAAAAGCGCATTTTCCTTTTGGGCTAAAAAGCGCTTTGGCAATACGAATAGCATCTATGCCTGATAAACGTATTATGGCGATGCCGCCGCCTATGGCGGTTGATATGGCGGTTATTGTTTGGTTCATGTTTATACATCCTTTGTGTGTAAATATATCTAAGGGCTGTCCTCAGACAGCCCCCATAATAAACCTTTTCTAAAATTACTCCTCTACCTTGTCCCTATCTCTACTACCACGTCTATCCCTATCTTTAAGCGCAATAATCACATTTCTATATGGCTCTTCGCCTTGACTGTATGTTGAAATCTGTCTGTCATTTTGTAATGCTGCATGGATTATACGCCTTTCATACGGGTTCATTGGCTCTAAAATGACACTTCTGCGTTGCGCTTTTGCTTTTTTTGCTAAGTTTCTTGCCAAGGCCTCTAGAGCCTCTCTTCTTTTTTCCCTATAGTTTTCTGTATCGACTGTTACAGACACATAAGGCATATCGCCTCTGTTTACAACAAGGTTTAACAAATACTGTATCGAATCAAGCGTCTGACCACGCTTACCAATCAGCACGCCCAAGTTTCTGCCTACCAAATCAACCTGCATATGCTTATCATCCGCACTTGTAATGTCCATATCGACACTAATGCCCATAGCAACTGTCAGCTCTTTTAAGAATGTACGCGCGCGTACTTCAAGAGTCTGACTTTTGGTTATACGCACTTTTGCAAGACGTGTGCCAATCCCCAAAAAGCCTTTAGAGCCTTCATCAATTATCTCAACATCAATCTGTTCTCTTTTGCACTTTAGAATTTGCAACGCCTCTTCTATCGCTTCTTCTACCGTTTTTCCCGATTTTTCGATACTGTCCATCATTATTTACCCTCCTAAGGTATTTCCATCTGTCTAAACAGCCGCCTTGGCATCTTTCGCTTTTGCACGCTTCCCCGTAAAGTATTGTTGAAGAATTTGAAGCCCACTGGAGGTCGCCCAGTACACACCAACACCTGCCGGCATACCAAAAGTGATGAACCCCATCATAGCAGGCATCATATAAAGCATCATCTGCTGCTGTATCTTTTGAGTGGTATCTGTTGGTTTCGCTTGATTCTTTGATGTCATATAACCTGTCAAGAATGTAAAAATAACACACACCACAGGAATCAAAATAGCAGGAAAGCTAAAACCTACATTTTCAACAAGAGTTATCCCGATAAAGTATTCCGTCGCTACCTTAGAGTCCAAGTACGGCTGAATCAAAGCCGCTGCATCTGGAGTGATTGTATTCATGAAAATGTCCCACTCATACGGATTGAACCTTGCCAAAAGCCGTCTAAGGTGATCAGAATATAATATATCAATCTCCATGCCCGGTGGCACTTTACCATAGGCAAGCTCAGTGAGTACTACAATACCTTCAGGATTTTGAAATATCCCCGCAGCGTCCGGATTAAAGCTCGCTATAATAGCATCGGCAAGTGAGCCATATATTTGACCCAATCTATTAACAAATCTATATGGCTGATTCATTATATGAAACATCGACATAAATATCGGGAACTGTATAAACAGCGGCAAACAGCCCATTAAAGGGTTCGCCTTATTGTCTGCATACAGCTTATTTATCTCTTGCCCCATTTTCTTTTGATCTTCCGGTGATTTTGAGTTTTCATATTTTTTCTTTATTTTTTCCATCTCGGGCTGCAATTTCTGCATAGCTTGCATGGATTTTTGGCTCTTGTGGGTAAGCGGAAATGTTAGAGTCTTCGATACTAGTGTAAACAGAATTATCGAGATACCCAAAGTATGCAGTTCGCCCGGAGTTATCATATATACAAAATTATAAAGAAAATCCAAAATCAATCCAAAAAATGTTGACAGGGGTCCAATTATAGGTCCTGGCTCCGGTTGTATCATCGTTGTATTTCTAAACAATTACCTTCCTCCTAACAATTATGCAAGCCCAAATTATGGTACTGGATCGTATCCGCCTTTAAAAAACGGATTACACCGAAGAATGCGATATGCTCCAAGCATAGTACCTTTAAACGCACCATGTTTCACAATAGCTTCATAAGTGTAGCTTGAGCAACTCGGATAGTATTTACACCTAGGCATAAGCCCTGGGGATATACACTTTTGGTAAAATATAATTATTGCTAACAATATTTTTCGGGCCATTTAAAAAGCCCCCTTTTAATCTAGCATAACCCATGTTTCTTCATCAAATGATTAACAGCACTGTTTGCTTCTTCAAAGCTCATGCCATTACATGAACTTCTGGCAAGTATTATAATATCATACCCCACTTTTAAACGCTCACTAGATAATCTGACGCTCTCTCTAAGTAGTCTGGTTACTCTGCTTCTTATTACAGATTTGCCAACTTTTTTGCTGACCGAAAAACCAATCCTGTTAAAGTCTAACCCGTTAGGCATCACAAACATAACAATAAGACGGTTGGCAATAGATTTACCTCTATTATATACCAACCGAAAATCATGATTTTTTTTAAGAGAAGTCGAGTTTTTCATAACCTGTCCAATTTAAGAAGTCTAGAGCATATACGCACATACACAATCTGCAGTATTAAATCCATATTTGCTGTGGCACAAAAAGACCACGTTACGCGGTCTAGTGAAATAGAAAATTTGCCCTAAAAAAATACGTAGAAGTTTCCAGAACAAATTTGTATATGTCTAAACTTTTAAGCTGAAAGAACTTTTCTGCCTTTTCTACGTCTTCTTTGAAGAACGTTTCTGCCATTTTTAGTTTTCATTCTTTGGCGGAAGCCATGCACTTTTGATCTTTGCCTTTTTTTCGGCTGAAATGTCATTTTCATATTTATACACCTCCTAAATCCTCAATAAATTATATTAGAAAAGTTCACGCTCGTCAAGATAAAAAACGCGACTTTTGCGTTTCAAGTAAAAAATAAAAACTTATCGACTTTTTATACACAAACTTAAACGCAATAAAATCAGTACTTACATGTGTTTTTCATGTCGTATTTATTTTTATCAAATATACGGAATTTAGCCAAATTCTTACTATCATAGCACGCATTTTAGAACAAACATTTTATTGCCAAAATCATCTATCTTTGATATCCTAGGACATATTATTGATTTGTAAGTTTGTCGAAGTTTTCCACAGTCTGTGGATAATTTTGTGGATAACTTTTACTATTTCCGATTATTTCTTTGAAATAACTACCATATTCGTTGTGGATAAGACAATCGTGATAATAATATATAATATTTTCTTGGAGGTGTTTTTGTCGTGTCATCAATTTTATACGAATATTGGGCTGAAGCACTTCCTATTTTGGAGGATATGTTTACTGAGGTCACATACGGCACTTATATAGAAAAAATTGAGCCTCTATATATTAAAGATAACGTACTATACCTTCATGTTGACACTAATTTTCAGAAAGTTACTATAGAACAAAAATATCTAAAAGACATAGTAAAAATTCTTCAAATCGTTATAGAAAAAGAGATCGAGGTTAAGGTCATTACCAACGATAATTTGGATAAAAATGGTAATATCATAGATTCAGAGCCTAAAAAAATTAAGCCCCCTATAAAATCTACTTTGGTTGACAAATACACTTTTGAGTCATTTGTACCCGGTGATTCTTCAAGGCTCGCCCATGCCAGTGCTGTGGCAGTGAGTGAAGAACCTGGTCAAAGTGCATATAATCCACTGTTTTTATACGGCGGAGTTGGACTTGGGAAAACTCATCTTATGCACTCGATAGGTAATCGCAGATTGCAACTAGACCCTGAGAGCCTTGTATTATACTGCTCCGCCGAAGAATTTATGAACGAAATGATTTTATCAATCAGGACGGGTAAAAATCAGGACTTTCGCGATAAATATAGGGAGATTGATGTCCTTTTAATAGACGATATACAGTTTCTATCTAATAAAGAAGGTACTCAAGAGGAGTTTTTTCATACTTTCAACACACTCTATAATTCGGGTAAGCAAATAGTGATTTCATCTGACCAGCCTCCTAAAGAGCTTAAAACTTTAGAAGACAGGCTACGCTCTAGATTCGCTTGGGGATTCATTGTAGATATTACTCTACCTAATTTTGAAACAAGAACTGCAATACTCGATCAAAAAGCTGAACAAATGGGCATTACTGTATCAGAAGAGATAAAAGAGTTTATAGCAAAAAATATACTGAGTAATATAAGAGACCTAGAAGGTGCACTCAACAGAGTCTTTGCATATTCAAAGCTTTCAAGAAAAGATATCACTCTAGAACTTGCGAAAGATGCGCTAAAAGATATTATAGAGTCTGTGGATAAACCTGACTTGTCTGTGGAGTATATTCAAAAAGTTGTAGCTAATTATTTCAACATTTCCACAGAAGATATTAATGGTAAAAAACGTTCACAAAATATTGTAATGCCAAGGCAAATAGCTATGTATCTATGTAGAAAGCTCTTATCCAACTCAATGCCTAAATTGGGAGCAGCCTTTGGAGGACGAGACCACTCGACGGTTATACACGGCTGTAATAAAATAGCCGAGCTTATAGAGTCCGATACGCATACCAAAGACATAGTTACAGAAATAGAGAAGTTAATTGTGTAGTTTTTATAAATTATACATATGCTTTACACAAGCTAAGCATTTGAAAAGTACTGCATAAGCATCACTTTTACCGATTATCAACACCCCCTACTACTACTACTACTTTAAAGATCTATATTTTATATATTCTCTAAGGCAGTCGGGTATATTTTTCTGATATTTTTATATTTACATCTACACAATTTCATAAATACATGTTAAAATAAATATGATATATTTGCCATTCATTTACTACTAAAACTCTCTTCAATCCGCAAGGAGGAAATTATGAAGTTTACATGCGATAAAAACGTTCTTATCAACAACATTAATATTGTATCTAAAGCAGTATCGTCACGTACTACTCTTCCTATATTGGAGTGTATCTTGCTATGCGCAGATAAAAATGGTCTTAAAATGACAAGTAATGACCTAGAGATGGGTATAGAAACGTCTTATATGGAAGCAGAAGTAATCACAGAGGGTATCATAGCTATAGAGGCTAGACTATTTTCAGAGATTATAAAGCGTTTGCCCGACAACAGTTGGGTAATAATAGAAACAATGGAAGATAATTTAGTTCTTATCAAATGCGGCAAATCTGAGTTTAAGATTATGGGTTTATCGGGTGAAGAGTTCCCTGTTATCCCAAATGTGGAGCGTAATAATGAGTATAAAATAAACGCGCCAATGCTTAGAGATATGATTAGGCAGACTATATTTGCAGTTTCTATGGATGAATCTAAGCCCGTACTGACAGGTGAGCTTTTTGAAATAGATGAGAATAGTTTGAAGTTGGTTGCTGTTGATGGGTTTAGAGTGGCTTTTAGAAGTCTTACACTTGATAGTGACAATCCTGATATTTCTGTAGTAGTCCCTGGTAAGACTTTGAATGAGATTAGTAAGATTTTACCAACTGATGATGAAGCGACGGTTTCAGTCTGTTTTACGGACAAGCATATGCTGATACAAATGGATGAATGTATTGTAGTCTCTCGCCTCTTAGATGGTGAATTTTTGAAATATAGACAGATTTTGGAAGCAGACACAAGTACAAGCGTTAAAATTGATCCTGCCGAGTTTTTAAAATCACTTGAACGTGCGAGTCTCATCTCAAAAGAGACTAAGAAAAATCCTGTTAAACTAGATATCGAGCGTGATATTATAAAAATAAGTTCAAATACAGAAACAGGGACAAGCTATGATGAGCTTGCTGTAGAGACTGAAGGCGAGGGACTGAGTATAGCATTTAATCCAAAATATCTAATTGACGCGCTAAAGTCTATTGATGAAGAAGCTACGTACATGCATTTTACAACAGCTCTAAGCCCATGTATTATCACGGGTGAAGAGGGTTGTGGGTATAAATACCTGGTATTACCTTTGAGGGTCAACAGATGATGGAAAAAGTAATAAAAATCAAAACGGAATATATCAAACTATCAGATCTATTAAAATATGCGACAATAGTATCTAGTGGTTCTGAGGCTAAGTATCTTATAACAGAGGGTTATGTGTCTGTGAATGGTGAAGTGGAGTTTAGACGCGGGAAAAAGGTTTATCCAGGGATGAGAGTATCGGGCGAGTTTGATGGAGATAAGTTTGATATTGTGGTGGAGTAACGTAGGATAAGACGTAGGGGTATATATTACGTTATTTCGATGGTGTACCCACAATATGGCAAGATATAAAATCAACATCTGTGATATCATTATAACAGATGATTTTATACATAAAGAACCATTGATGGGAATATATCTCATCACCAAAACGAGGAGGATATTATGTTAATCAAAGATCAACAACTAAGCCGTTCAAGAACGGCAATCCTTGGGCTCCAACATATGTTTGCTATGTTTGGAGCTACAATACTTGTACCTATTCTCAGCGGACTAAGTGTTCAAGTTACTTTAGTGGCTACTGGTATTGGTACACTTATTTTTCATCTTTGTAGCAAAGGGCGCGTACCTGCATTTCTTGGTTCGTCTTTTGCTTTTTTAGTGGGTATTCAGTTAATTACTAATCCCGAGACGGGGATATTTGCAGGAACTGGTATGGCTCAGCAGGAGAAACTTGCATACGCTACTAGCGGTATACTTGCAGCGGGGATACTTTATCTTATATTTGCATTGATAGTAAAACTAATCGGTGTAAAGCGGTTTATGCAGTTTGTACCACCAGTTGTTACTGCTCCTACTGTATTTCTTATCGGTTTGATGCTTGCACCATTTGCTATTAATCAATCATCTAACAATATATTCTTGGCCGTCCTTACTTTGGCTATAGTTATCATAACATCCTCTTGGGGTAAGGGTATGATGAAAATTATTCCTATACTCCTTGGTATTGCAGGAGCTTATATTGTGGCACTTATCATGCATAACGTTGGTATGACTAATCCTAATGGCACACCTATCATAGTATTTGCTACAGAAGGTGCTCGTTTAGTTGGTATGCCTCCGTTTATGTTACCACGTTTTGACCTTGTTGCTATACTCATCATGGTTCCTTTTGCAATAGCGACTATTGCTGAGCATGTTGGTGACATGGTAGCACTTAGCACAATAGCTGGAGAAGACTTGACAGAAGATCCAGGGCTTTATAGAACACTTATGGGCGATGGCTTGGCGTCTGTATTTGCGGGACTTATTGGTGGTCCTGCGAATACTACTTATGGTGAGAACGTTGGCGTTATCGCTTTGACTAAGATATTTAACTCAAGAGTTGTTCAACTTGCGGCTATTTATGCTGTTGTTTTGGGTTTCTCACCTTTGTTTGCGAACATCATTTACTCTATTCCAACAGCTATTATAGGTGGTGCGTCGTTCATGCTGTACGGTATGATAGCAGCTGTTGGTATTCGTAATCTTGTTGATAATAGGGTCGATGTGTCTAAAACGAAGAATCTTACTATAATAGCTGTAATGGTAGTTATGGGTCTTGGGCTTAGGTTCGGGCAGCCTATCACATTTACAATAGGCACTGCGAACATTCCTGTTGATAGGCTGGGCATAGCAATTGCTGTAATCTTAGGTATATTCCTAAACGCAGTATTGCCGGAAGAAAAAGACGAAGAAGAAAATAAAGAGAACTAAAAATGCAAATTACATCTGTCCAGCTCAAAAACTTTAGGAACTTATTGGAGCAGCGTATTGAACTTGCCCCGCACATAAATATCTTTTACGGCGACAATGGTCAAGGGAAAACTAATTTTTTGGAATCCCTCTATTTTTGTGCGATGGGCAGGAGCCATAGAGCGGTATCTGATTTGGAACTTGTAGCTTTTGAGCAGATGGATACTTTTGTACAGCTCAAATATTCTGAGGGCGCAGTTCATGTACACTTAGGGCAGGGTAAAAAAGGTATGACCTTAAATGGCGCACCTGTGAGAAAACTAGGCGACCTTTTGGGTAACTTGATGATCGTTATGTTTAGCCCTGAGGATTTAGATCTGGTTAAAGATGGACCTGGTGTACGGCGTAAGTTTATGGACATAGAGATTTGTAAATTATCTCCTCTTTATTATCATGAGCTGCTAAATTATCACAGAGCCCTAAGACAGCGCAATAAGCTGCTAAAATCTATAGCTCTCGGGCGAGGTACAATAGACACCATACCTGTTTGGGACGAAGCACTTGTCAGCCATGGCACAAAAGTATATAAGCTCCGCAAAAAGTTCGTTGAAGAGATAGGCGAGATTGCGATTCGGATTTATAGTAAAATTGCAGGCGGTAGAGAGCAGATAGGGCTTTTGTACAAACCGAATATAGTCCCTGAAATTTACGCTGACAAGCTTATAAAAACGCTGGACAGAGACTTAAAGCTAACCACTACAACAATAGGTTTGCATAAAGACGATTTGCAGATTCAGATAAATGGAAGAGATATTCGTGCGTTTGGATCGCAGGGGCAGCAGCGAACAGCGTCATTGTCTTTAAAACTTGCGGAAATTGAGCTGATAAAAAACGTCAGGAATAAAAGTCCTGTGCTTTTATTAGATGATGTGTTATCTGAGCTTGATGAGAAGCGGCAGAGTTACCTGTTATCGTCCATCGAGGGTATCCAGACCATTATCACATGTACGGGGATGGAGGATGTGGTTAGAAAAGTGGATGGGTATAAGGCGAAAATTTTCCATGTGGAAAATGGCGAGATAAAAAGTTTATGTAACCTTTGATTGTATTTTTAGGTATAATGTGTATATGGGCAAGGGAAGGGATTAACAGTCCTGATATATTTTCTTGACGAAACATAGTTTTTGGCGAGAAACATATATATAACTATATAACCACAACCAAAAAAGGAGAGATTTAAAATGTTAGGTATATTAATAAGTTGGATTTTAAGTGCTTTAATTCTGTGGGTGCTGTCATTTTTCTTAGACATCAGCTTCACAGGAGGGGTAATCTCAGTATCATTTTTGATAACGGCGATAGTAATCGGTTTAATTAACGCATTACTTGTACCTCTTGTAAAAAATATTTTTAAAACGGAAAATGCAATATTGTTATTTGTTATTTCACTTGTTGTAGACGCTGCGGCATTAATGCTTGCGTCTCAGCTTCCAATCGGATTTAGTATTACATTTGTAGCGGCTCTTATTGCGGCGGCGGTATTGTCATTACTTAACCTCGGGGCTAGTAATGTTGGTGCTAAGAAGAAGTAGGCTTTGAAGATAAATTGGGCGGAATAGGACTGTCTTGTTAAAAGCCCTTTTGTGAAAATTATGTAAAAAGCGTAGGGGACGTTGTCCACAGCGTTCCACAAACTTGGCTATCCAAGAAAGACTAGGGACGCTGAAGATAGCGTCCCCTATATATTTTTGCATACATATTCACATGAGACAGCTTAATGAGATTGTCCTTTAGCTTAGTTAGCATATACGTCAAACCGTCCCACAACCTCCCTCAAAAAGCTAACCCGATTAAAAAACCCTTCACCCTCCTGATTAGTCATTACCACAACACCCATATTGCGCTGCGTATCAATTAGCACAGTGGCTGTATGACACATCTGCCCATTTAAAGCAAATATGCCGCTCTCTGTATCTGTATATGCCGCGATTTCATATTCAAACAGGCTATGCAATTTAAGCAATGTCTCATACTCCTCAAACAACGAATGCTCATTATTAAAAGGCATAAGGGCTATAGCAAATCTATGAAAATCAGACACAACAGAAGCTGCCCCACCTATCATATAAAACTGTTGGCGAACTACTCTGTGTACACCAAAGCACTCCGCCTCAAACCGCCTATCCGCAGCTAAATAACAGACCTGTCTATCAAGTTGTGAAACAAGCCACACATTATCCGAAAAATCGTTCAAAAGCGCCGCATACTCCATGCCGAGCCGTCCAAAAATATACTTCTGTACATACTCATAAAACGCCATCCCCGAAACTTGCTCAACTATATAGCTTGCCAAAACCACATTGTAGTGAGAATACTCTCCACTTGCACCACCTGGTTCAAGTCTCTGGCGCATGTCCATGCTGCGCAGAGCATATGCAATGAGAGTCATATCTTGTGGCGGCTCTAATATCGGTGCAAGTTCTCTATACCAAAAGAAATCACTCTCAATAAAACCTGATGAATGTGTCATCAAATGATATACGGTGGTGGGATATTTAAGTTCAGGCAAAAAATCATCCGAGATATATGTTCGGATATCAACATGTATGTCAAGCGCGCCCTCTTCCATAAGCTGCAAAATAGCTATCCATGTCAGGGATTTTGTAATCGAACCCCATTTGAATACGGTGTTGGGCTGGACGATTAGTCCGTCTGCTTCGTTTGCGTAGCCGAAGAAGTCTTCGAATAATATCTGGTCGTGGGTGAATACTCTTATCGCCATGCCTGAGACTTGTCCGCCGTGGCGGGTGGCTGATTCGGTTATGAAGTGGGATGGGGATTGGGGTGGTGGGGTGCAGGCGGCTAGTAGGAGGATAAGCGCGGTAAATGTAGCTATTATATGTGTTCTGTATTTTTGTCTAAGTTGTTTCATAAATATTTCCTTTCTTCCAACTCTACCCTGTAGGGCGGGGGCTTGCTCCCGCCGCTTCTTGAAACCAAGGCGGGAGCAAGCCCCCGCCCTACATTGACGCCAGGTAGCTTTTACCTAATTTTATTCTTCTGTTATATCTTCAGCTGACTCTGGAGTTTCTCCCGAGACGCTTTCGTCACCATCAACATCCATATCCTCATCCGACCCTTCAGCTTCAATCTGCTCTTCAGTAATCTTAGCTATAGAGATAACAGTTTCATCATCACCAAGATTAATCAGCTTAACGCCCTGCGTCACTCTGCCCTTCACAGATATATCAGCGATACGAATCCGAATTATAACTCCCGATGAGTTGATAATTATCAGCTCTTCATTAGGATTAACAGGAGTCAGCCCAATGAGTGGTCCAGTTTTATCGGTAATCTTGTAATTACGCAGTCCTGAACCACCTCTGTTTTGCACTTTGAAGGCGTTTTTATCCGTACATTTGCCAAAGCCGTTTTCACTTACAAATAATATGTCAAAGCCGTCTATGAGCAGTGTCGCGCCTATAACTTCATCATCGCCTTTGAGTCTGATTGCACGGACTCCTGCGGCTATTCGACCCATAGCGCGTACATCATTTTCGCTGAATCTTATAGACATACCGCCGCGTGTACCTAGGAACACTTCTTGCGTACCGTCTGAGTTAAGCACAGAAATAAGCTCATCCTCGTCACGTATAGTAAGTGCGCGGATGCCGTTCTTTTGGATGTTTGCAAAGTCTTTTAGCGCGGTCTTTTTGATTACGCCGTTTTTCGTTACCATTATTATGAATCGACCTTCTTCGCTTAAGTTGGCTATTGGCATAACTGCGGCGATTTTCTCACCTGCGTCTAGGTTTAGAAGGTTGACAATATTCGTGCCTCTAGAATTTCTACCAGATTCAGGAATCTCGTAAGCCTTGTTACGATACACCTTGCCGCGGGTGGTGAAGAACAGCAAGTTAGAATGCGAATTTGTGATAAATAAGTTCTTCACAACGTCCTCATCCCTTGTTTGCATTCCTTTTATACCGCGGCCGCCTCTATTTTGGCTCTTATACGTTGAGAGTGGTAGACGCTTGATATAATCAAGGTGCGTCATAGTGATAACGCTCATCTCGTCATTTATCAAGTCTTCATAATCTATTTCTCCTGGGTCTGCCACAATTTGTGTACGGCGACCATCGTCGTATTTGTTCCTTACTGCCATAAGCTCGTCTTTGATGACACCAAGCAGCGTATTCTCATCACCCAAGATGCCTTGGAGATAAGCTATTGTTGCCATCAGCTCATTGTACTCAGCATCTAGCCTTTCACGCTCAAGCCCTGAAAGATTTCTAATCCTCATCTCCGCAATAGCTTGCGCTTGAAGCTCGGAAAACCCAAAAGTCTCCATCAAACGTGTACGGATCTCAGCACCATCTCTTGAAGAGCGGGCTATAGCAATAATCTCATCAATAATATCAAGAGCCTTAAGAAGCCCCTCAACAATATGCGCACGCCTTTCAGCCTTGTCCAAATCAAACTGAGTGCGTCTAGTGACAACGTCTTTCTGATGATCCAAATAATGTGTAAGAATCTGCTTTAAATCAAATATGCGCGGCTGATTATTGATAAGCGCAAGCATATTTACATTAAAGTTATCTTGTAATTGTGTGTACTTATATAGTTTGTTTAGGATTACATTAGCGTTTGCGTCCTTTTTGAGGTCGATGTGAATTTTTAAACCGTGTCTGCCAGAGATATCCTTTAAATCCGATATACCCTCGACGCGTTTTTCCTTAACAAGCTCTGCAATCTTTTCAACCAAACGTGCTTTGTTTACTTGATATGGGAGGCTTGTGATAACTATCCGCTCGCGCCCACTTGATAGCACCTCTATTTCAGTCTCGCCGCGTACGACCACTTTACCGCGACCTGTTCTGTAGGCACTTTTTATACCGCTCACGCCTAAAATAGACGCACCCGTCGGGAAGTCAGGACCTTTCACAATTTGGATAAGCTCTTCTATATCCGTCTCACGTGACTCGTCTACAAAATTGTCAATAATCTTGACAACTCCGTCAATAGACTCCGCGAGATTATGCGGCGGAATATTGGTCGCCATGCCAACAGCGATGCCTGACGCACCATTTACCAAAAGGTTAGGGAAACGGGCGGGAAGCACAACGGGTTCTTTACCTTCCTCGTCATAAGTTGGTGTAAAGTCAACAGTATTTTTATCAATCTCTCTAAGCATCTCCATAGACAGATGGCTAAGTTTCGCCTCGGTGTAACGCTCAGCAGCAGCACCGTCACCGTCCATAGAGCCAAAGTTACCATGACCATCAACTAAAGGATAACGCAAAGAAAATGGCTGAGCCATACGAACCATAGCGTCATAAATAGCCAAGTTGCCGTGGGGGTGATATTTACCCATCGTATCGCCGGTGATACGCGCGGATTTTTTATAACCTTTCGACGGGTCAAGGTTAAGCTCACTCATCGCGTATAAAATACGCCTATGCACAGGCTTCAGCCCATCCTTCGCATCAGGCAGCGCGCGCGCGGCAATAACACTCATCGCGTATGAGAGAAACGACTCTTTCATCTCCGTTTCTAGGTCTATTGGTATTATGTTTTCGTTTAAGTTGTTATCTTCGCTCATGTAAGTCTCCTAAACAATCTTAATTATTATTTATGTAATTTGATAATTTTCTTAGTGTGTAGAGTCCGTGTATAAAGAAAAATGGACCTGTAAAAATAGAGAAAAGAAGCTCAACGACTATAAGTCCTCCTCGTGTCGCGCTGTCCGAGCGACCTTTTTGTATTTGCGCTGCACTTGCGTAAAAAATCTCGTCACCTTTTACTGAATAATCGACTTTATACTGTAATAGTCCCGCGTCAAAGTTAATCTTTCTCATAAAAGCAAGGAAGTAGCAAATAAGCATGACCTGAACTATTCCAACTACTCCAAGGGTAGTTATCATGCCAAAATCCCAAAGGTCAATGCTCATATACCCCTGCCATAAATAGCCAACCCGAATTGGGATACGAATGCCGTCATAGAGCCCAAATAAAACATTAATTCCAGGGATGATGAGTAAAACAGCCAAGATGAAACAGGCGCCTACGATACTTCTCTTTTTGAAATACTTTTTTAATCCGTTTACCGCTCCCCTGGCGCAGTCTATGCACATTCCTGTGTTCATATCATGAAAAATAAACTTACGGCAGTGGAGGTATTGGCATCTTTGGGATGGATGGATGTTGTCGGACATGAGTTTACCTCCTTGTCTAGACGTTTTTCTTTATATTAACTCGATAGTTTTCCAATCCTGTAAAGCCCATGCACAAAGAAAATAGGTCCTGTAAAAGCTGAGATAAAAAACTCCATAGCTGCAAGAAACCCAGCTTCATTAAACTCTTCTTCGTCAATGACATGTGTACGTGGCCCTTCTACAAGGTGTCGTATTTTAATAAGCCTCGCAAATGGGAACAAAAAGCAGCCTAAAGCAACTAAAGCTTGCCCCGTCGCAGAAAGTGCCGTTAGCGTGTTGCGAAAATTAATGACATTCAAAGTTGCCACCAACGCAAGAAATATAGATGCAATGATAAGTCCAATAAGCGCTCGTATCAGGTGACTTGTTTTTAGTCTTTTTATCTCTTTTTTCACGCAGTCTGTACAGATACCTATTTCCTTTTGTTCTTGGTGATGGAGGAACTTAGAGCAATCGGTGCATCTTTCGCGAAGGGATCTTTTTCTAAAAGGCATGTCTAGCTAACTCTCCTCTACACATCCAAATTCTTAACCCTTTTAGCATTCTCATTAATAAAATTACGCCTAAACTCAACCTGATCGCCCATTAACTGCGTAAACACCTCATCCGCAGCTCTCGCCTCACCCACATCAACCTTTAAAAGCACTCTGCGCTCAGGGTCAATGGTCGTATCCCAGAGCTGGTCAGCGTCCATCTCGCCGAGACCTTTGTATCTTTGTAGAGGCTTCATGCCATCTCTGCCTATTTCATCAAGCAAGTCAGAGAGCTCTTTGTCCGAGTAAACATAATATTCCTTCCCGCCCTTTTCCACACGAAATAGCGGTGGCTGCGCGATGTATACAAACCCGCCCTCAATCAAAGGACGCATGAAACGATACATAAACGTGAGTAGCAGTGTACGTATATGCGCGCCGTCTACATCGGCGTCCGTCATGATAATGATTTTGTGATATCTAAGTTTATCAATATCAAAATCGTCATGAATACCAGTTCCAAAGGCGGTAATCATCGCCTTTATCTCTTCGTTGTCTAAGATTCGGTCGAGTCTCGCTTTCTCAACATTGAGAATCTTACCTCTAAGCGGGAGTATCGCTTGGACATTAGAATCTCTAGCGTTCTTAACAGTTCCACCCGCTGAATCACCCTCTACAAGATATATCTCGCACTTAGATGGGTCAGACTCATGGCAGTCGGATAACTTACCTGGAAGCCTCGCCGTATCCAGCGCGGACTTTCTCCTAACAAGTTCTCTCGCCTTTTTCGCAGCGTCTCTGGCGCGTGATGCCATGATAGCTTTCTCGATTATAATTCTAGCGATAGCAGGATTTTCCTCAAAATAATATTCAAGGTACTCATTAAGAACCGATTCAACGGCGGTCTTTGCTTCGGAGTTACCTAATTTAGCCTTTGTTTGCCCCTCAAACTGTGGGTCGCTGAGCTTTATAGACACTATGGCAGAAATACCCTCACGCACGTCTTCACCGCTCAAGTTGGTCTCATTTTCTTTAATTAAATTGTTGGCTCTAGCATAAGTATTTATAACCTTAGTTAGCGCACCTCTAAAGCCTGTCAGATGAGTGCCGCCGTCTTCTGTATTGATATTATTTACATAGGTATAGACGCTCTCGTGATACTCGTCCGAATATTGCAGCGCAATTTCCGTATATATCCCTTCACGTGCCGCTTCACAATAAAACACATCCTCATAAAGCGGAGTCTTGTTACGGTTAATATACTGTACAAACTCTTTGATACCACCCTCATAGCAGAAGCTAAACTCCTGCTCCTCGCCGTCTCGCTCATCACGAATAGAGAGCCTGAGTCCTTTCGTTAAAAAGGCAGTCTCTTGAAACTTCTGTTTGAGTATATCAAATGTATATATAGTTTCTTCAAAAACTTGTGCGTCAGGCTTAAAGTGAACAAAAGTACCTACCTTATTCGTATCGCCAACGACAGTAAGCTTGTCCGTAACATCGCCACGCTCATAGCGTTGACGATGAATCTTGCCTTCTCTGTGAATTTCAACCACAAGCCACTCAGAAAGCGCATTAACAACAGCAGCCCCTACACCATGCAAGCCACCGGACACCTTATAGCCGCCCCCGCCGAACTTACCCCCCGAGTGGAGTATTGTAAATACAACTTCAACTGCTGGGATGCCCTTGGTCGGATGAACCCCTGTTGGGATGCCTCGCCCATTATCAAGCACTGAAACAGAGTTATCCTTATGAATAACAATCTCTATCTCGGTACAAAATCCAGCCAAGGCCTCATCGACTGCATTATCTACAATCTCATAAACTAAATGATGTAAGCCCTTAGCAGAGGTTGAGCCTATATACATCCCAGGTCTCTTTCTAACTGCTTCAAGTCCTTCGAGTATTTGAATTTCCGTTGCTTCGTATTTTTGATCCATGCTTTTCTCCTTAGATTTGCTGCACTGTGAGATCCTATTTATGGTCTCACTATATATTTTTAAAAGCAATTTATAACGAAACTATCAAGCCCGCTCAAAGTTTCGTTTAATCCATCTCATTATACCACAAACCCGCATAAAATCAAAGAGTTTTCTGTGTCGAAATATGTTAAAATAATAAAAAATCGCAAGTTTTTACACTTGCGATTTTTAGTCTGATTTATTTCCTATCTCGTAATCCTTACATTACTAAACTCGTCAATTTCCACATTGCACCCAAGTACCTGAAGGAAGAACATAGTCGATACGTAACTCACACCATTTAAATTAATAATATTATGCCTCTGCGCAGAGCCTGTGCCTCTACCGAGCGTTGTATGGAAGACGCTGCTTGAGACGGTGACACTCGCTGTTTCTGAATCCCAACCGATAGTGTAGCCTAGCGCTTCTGCGGTTTCTCTCAAGGGTACGAAAACCACTCTAAGAGAGTTTGTGTGAGATGGTGCGTTCATGCGCACACCATTTACAGAGACAGTGTTTCTAACTACGCTATCTGAACCCTGGGGTACACTTATGTAGTTTATCAAAAATGCGGGGTTGGAAGCTTCGCGCAATAAATTGTTAAATATCAGTCTGTCAGAACCGAATACGAATGGATTATTAGCAGCTGGTCTGACAGCAAAGACATAATCATCCATTTCAGTAAGGAAAATATGACCCTCATTTTCATCCCAATGCTCTCTTGCAAAAACTACAAGTTCAAAAAGCACCGCAGATGAAAAAGACGCGCTTGTTGGATTGTAGTGGAAAACCATCCTCTCAACAGCGCTCGGATGGGTCGCGTAAAAGATGAGGTTTACAGATATGCGCGTTCGCCAATGCATAGGCACATCAAACGTATATCCGATAAAGCCTCTTATTGTTTCATTTACATCTTGCCAACCTGCTGTGCTGACCACCGTAGCCTGAGTCGTAAACTCGGGAACAAAGAGCAAAACTATAGCAAGTAACAAGCAAAACTTTTTCTTCATTACAAATCCTCCGCCAAATCCTTCGCAAAAGAGATGTTTATCAAGTACAATAATACACCCTTACACGAAGTATATCATTTTTATTGAACATTTTCAATCATTTGAGACGAAGCTTTACAAAATTGTTACAAAGTTTTACTTGGCTATATAGTTGTTTGTGACTATAAAAATCACTTCACATCAAACTTAAAAATCATATTCAGCTTAAGATGGAACAGCTTTTCCGAAAGGTCAACAGGCAGCATGTTCGGGTTGAATAAACGACGATTCTCATCCCAAAGCGTTGCTTGGTCTTTTTTGCTGAATGCGGCTATTTCCATGACACTTGGTGAATTGTATACACATTCGCCGTTTATAAAAATAGGGACGAGCAAATCCTTAACAAGATATTCGCCACCTTTAAGCGTCATTCTGAGCCAAGTGTTTACAGGGTCAAAGATAGTTAGGTCTTTGCTGATATCAATGATTTCATCATGAAGACTTATAAGGTCGGCTTTGACTTTCCCTGTATTCTTATCATAAAGCCTAAACACGGTTTTTATACCGGGGTTAGTGATTTTATCAGGGCTTTCGGAAAGCTTTATTTTATTCACGACATGACCGTCTTCGTTAATTTCTGCGGCGAGTTTGTACACACCACCAAACGCGGGGCAGTCCATGCTGGTTATAAGTTTTGTGCCGACACCCCAGTGTGTTATCTTTGCGCCTTCTGCTTTTAGGTTTGCAATTAGATACTCGTCCAAATCGCTTGAAGCACTTATAATAGCGTCAGAGAATCCCGCTTCATCAAGCATAACGCGAACTTGCTTCGATAGATAGCCCAAATCGCCACTGTCTAAGCGTACACCATATAACCTAGGCGTTAAGCCCATCGCCTTAAGTTCAGAAAACACTATTAGCGCATTAGGCATACCGGACTCCAGCGTATTATAAGTATCAATCAATAACACAAAAGAGTCGGGATAAAGCTTCACATACTCTCTAAACGCGCTTATCTCATTATCAAAGCTCATAACCCAACTGTGTGCCATAGTCCCGGAGAGTGGCAAATCAAACGTTCGTGCAGCCTCAACGTTGCTGGTCGAGGAACAGCCGCCAATCATGGCAGCACGACTGCCGTAGATGGCAGCGTCTGGTCCTTGGGCGCGCCTAAGGCCAAACTCCATAATTTTATCACCTGCCCCTGCGTTTACGACCCTGACTGCCTTTGTTGCTATTAAACTTTGGTGATTTATGATGTTAAGGAGTGCAGATTCTAATAATTGCGCTTCAATAATTGGTGCGGTTATTCTCATGAGTGGTTCGTGCGGGAAGACCACAGTACCTTCGGGTATGGCATAAACATCACCCGTAAATTTGAAATTTCGAAGATACGCCAAAAACTCCTCTTCAAAAACACCTTTTTGACGCAGGTAATCAAGGTCATCCTCGCTGAATTTCAAGTTATTTATATACTCGATTGCTTGCTCAAGTCCTGCCGCTATTGAAAAGCCGTTTTCAAGCGGGTTTTTCCTAAAAAACAGGTCAAACACAGCTACCTGCTTGTGCATGCCATTCAAAAAATAGCCCTGCATCATAGTGAACTCGTAATAGTCTGAAAGCATGGTTAGGTTTTTACAATACATTTTATCCATCCTTTGTGGTTGGGGGAAGGAGTGTTGACTATAATCCTCCATAATATAGATATAATACCATAATTAAGACAAAGATGCTATATAATTACAAAAAAAAGGGAGTGATGAATCCACCACACCCTTTGTGCAAAACTACATCAATTCCTCCACCAAATATCTTGCCAAGACCTTATCCAATACTCCCTGCCGTCATAAGTCCTAAACCCATGAGAGTTACTAGCTTCAACAATGTCAAAATATGCCCAGTGGCTGATACTATCAGGAAAACTTCTGTATGTTACATCTCTAAGTCCCGCGGCATCGACACTTCTGTCTAATACACGGTTGATAATCGTTACAGCCTCAGCGCGGGTAATCGGTGCATCTGCCCTAAACGTTCCATCGGGGAAACCAAGGA
>Ga0123355_10004623_pt1 | contig 20024 bp, 4 predicted proteins | sample TergutEmb28metaG_3_FD_89872 | JGI IMG/M metagenome (GOLD analysis project Ga0123355, IMG submission 89872) | Embiratermes neotenicus P1 segment gut microbial communities from Petit-Saut dam, French Guiana - Emb289 P1 | ecosystem: Host-associated > Arthropoda: Insects > Digestive system > Gut ...
AAGGGAAAGTATATACCATGTTTAAAATATTCAGTACCTGTATTTGTTGAATAAATATATAAAATGCAACATTTAGAGGTTAGCGGTGCGGTACGACCACTGTAGTGGTCGTTAGGTGTCAAAAGGTTAATGGAAAGAATCATTGCATAGAATGGATAGTGTAATGTTAATCACAAATTTGATTTGTGAGTGATATCTGTGATTTTGAGTTCTGAATTTTTTTATCATTGATAGACAAGGTGAGTAAATTACATTTATTAATTTGAAGGAATTATTTGTCAGATAAAGTTAGATGTTGGAATATTCTCTTACAGTTCTGTGTGTGGAGTCATATCCAGTTGGCAAAATAAAGGCAGAAAGTGAAAGGCCTTAGTACAGGTCTCGTTTTCCATTTCATGTCAGTGTATTTACAATCTTATATTTATTTGCTACAAATGATAAAACCACATAGGTCTGTCTGTTGTGTGAGGTTGGGGTGGGAATAATTTGTCGTTGGTAGCTCAGTTGTATCACTTCATTCCAGTGTAATTTCATTATTTTATTATTAGCACATCCACTGCTCGAGATATTCAAGGCTGCGTATTTCAGTGTCATTTATTTCTAATTTGTAGCCTTCAACATCATCTGGCATTGATTCTTTGGAGGCAGATAGCAATACAAGTGCTGGTAGCGTCAGACGAAGGCTCATAACAAATACAACCAGAACAGCACTTAAGCGTAGGAGGACGACAAGACGCAAGGCAACTAGGAAGAGAACTAAGAAACGAAAGACAACAGCAAAAAGGAAGCCCAAAGTGACTACTTCATCTGCAAAAAAAAGTTTAAATGAGGTTTCCAAAAGGAGGCATAAGAAAAGAAGAAAAATTAAACGAAAGAAAAGAAAAGTTAGTAACTGATTCTGTGAATCTCAATTACAATATGGTTATTTCAAATAATGTTCACTTAAGAAGATTAAGATCTTAAGGAGGAGTAAGAATTAGATAGTTACAGTCAAGTACGTTGGCTGTTCAGTGTTTTTTTTATTATTATAATTATTATTATCATCTCATTTACTTACTGCATTTTTAGAGGAACAGGGTTTGTGTTAGGTTTTAACTGTAGTGTAGTACATTTCAGATTTCTACTTTGTTCTCATTTCTTTACGAAAGTGTCATTTAAATATACAGTCAACATTAAATTGTTTCAATTTTTTAAAGTTTCCAAAATGAAGGATAGAGTTGGTTTTGTTGTAAACTGAGGAGGAGTAGAAATAAGAAGTCTCATGAATAACATGTGCAGCCGTAGTCTTCTGTTGCAGCACCATGTCCAGCAGGAATTTGGAAAGCCTGTGTGCTGCTTCTAGTGTTAAAAATGCTGCTGTTTGCTGAACTGTGATATTATATCTTACATTACTCTTGCTCTTAACTTTCTTAAACTTTATGGTGCAGGAATTTAAATGCCTTGCACTTGCACTCGGACATATTAAATTGCCATTCAGAATGTCGTAGAATGTAGTGTATCATACAGTCATTTGTATTCAGTACATTTTTAAGCTAGAAATTCAAAATAAAAACTAAAGTTTTAAAAAAAAACCTATCTGCCTGTACATGAAGTATCAAAATAACCAGTCATTATACATGCAGCTTAATTTATGCTCCTTCACAATCATTTTTTTAGTTTCATGTGTTCTGTTTGTTTTTTCTTTGAAATAAGGAGAAAATGGCTTCCTTAGTGCAACAGACTTTTTGAAAACTGGTGTGTCATATGCAGTGAAAGTCTTTTTAATGACTCATTGGGAGACTGGCTCTTCACACACTTAGTAACGGGTTTTTGCCAAATGGGGGTTATGCAAAATTATGTCAAAAGCTGGTTGTGTATCATTGATTTTGAAAATAATGAACAGTATAAACAATTAACATTGAAAGAAGGAATTTGAGAATGAAGAAACTGTACTGCTATGACTTTTCTTGTTTTTGCATTATGCGAAGTCACTCACCAAATATGGTTGTGTGGCAACACTCTTAAAGAGAGAGAAACCATGAATGTCAGTTGTGTAAACTACAATTACTCACTTTTACATACAGTCTCTGGGTAGTCAGAAGTTTGTTACACAAAGTGCAGTTTATGTATGCAATTGAAATTCATTCATTGTGAAAAAAATGTGCACTGTTTATATTGGGCTTCAGGTAGAGTTAGAAAAAGTTTTCACTCCGCGTAGCGGACCCTTTCTTGAGAAGCTGGTAGTTTTTCAGTTAAAAAATTCCCAGCAGTAGATAGAACCTAAAGTTCATTGTCATTTTCACTAGAAACTGCCTGTTCATATTTCGAGCCACATTAATTCTGTTCTTGCTTCCATCCCATATCTTTAAGATGCATTTTAATATTATCCATTTTGTTCCTAGGTTTGCCAAGTGGCCTTTTCCTTCAGGCTTCCAACCCAAATGCTGTATGCATTTTTCTTCTTCCTAGTGCATACCACATGTCCAGCCCATCTTGTTATTCTTACAAAATTTAAGGAAATGTGAAAACAGTAAATTGTGATTTCACTGTATCTGTGACTTCTGTCTTGACAGTGAAATATCCAGTTTCTCCATTGCAGTATATTGATTTGTTGGTCAGTATATCATAGATAGCTGAGAATAGTGCTGCCTGTTTGTTTCTTTGTTAGAAATCTTTGTTGTTACTCTGATTGTAAAAAAAGAAAATAATATTGTACTACAATGTGAATGGCTGCAGAATTTAAAATGACTAGGCCCATATTCCATCATCATCATTTCAAGTTGAAGATGCAACATAGATTTAGAATTGATTTACATGCTAAAGCCAGTTATGGCAGACTGCCCTGACACAGTGGCACACTGCATATGTTATATAACCCACATAGGGGCTTTCTCTGGAATTATTTAGTAGGAAGCAGTTGTTGCTGAATGATTCAGCTGCATTAAACTTCAATATTTTTAAACTGCTAGTGAAACAGACAAACATATTACAAAAAATATAATGAAAATAAGTAAGTTGGATCGACTGGTAATGCTTCTTACTTCTTGTGGGAAGTGGCCAGTGGAAATCCAGGACACAGACACTACCAATTGAAGATTTTCATTATGTTCCTTGATCCCTGTAGGCACATACTGTGATGTGGGCTTTATAAATAGGCCAGGGCCATTTCCTGTCCCTATCCTTTTAAGTTCATTAATGTTTTTTTTGGAGGAATTACACTTGTTTGTACCACAATCAAACAACACACCAGGTCTGTACTAAAACAGTGTGACAGACTGGATTTGATAAATACCTTTGACAGATTGAGTAGTTCTTTTGCTAAACATTACATTCTGACTGTACTTCTAGCATTGGATGAGGTTCGTTGTACTGGTCAATAGTGGAGTTATTTTCAGGTAGTACATCCAAAACAAACATGAACTACCTAGGATAAAGATGTAAAAATAGTTTGCCTGAGGTTGCATTGTGTATGACATTAGCCTAGTTAGGTATACGTACAAGTTTTGCACCTCTAACAATGAAACTGCGCAGATGTCTGTGACAGAACTTAACCAGGAAAGTGGAAGTGGTTGGACATAAAATTGTACACATATATCTGCTTGTTTTGTGGTATATTTAATGATTTGTCTACAAGGAAAGTAAATGCTGTCAGACAAGATTAAGCAAAGGTATAGCAGGTTTTTAGTTGAAAGCATCTCTCAAACTGAAACAGAGTGACATTTGGTGAAGGATAAGGAGTGACTTGACAGCCATTGTGAGGAAACAAAAGGGATGTACGTATCTTGACTGATGTGAATCATCGTTCAGCAGAAGGTAATTTTTGTGATAAGTATGGTAACTGAAGTCGGCCGTGGCAGATGGGCCTTGCAATAGACAACAAAGCTGTGTTTCTAACTCCTGGACCTTTTGTTCTGAACAGTTTTGTCCTCCTTACCCCTTGTTTAAAATTATCCCATAAAAATTTCAGGCTTGCTGTGATATGGGGTCTCATAGAAGAAGGTTTGAATGGTGTCTCAAACTCAGACCATTTGAGAAGGGAAGACCAATCCCTTTCATTAAATGTTACATAACTTCAACATATACACAGTGAACAATGGTCTTCATAAGGGCAAAAAAGTGTGGTGCTTCATGTGTATCTTAGAAAGCTAAGAAACTAGGGCAAAATTCAGATGTTTGAAATGCAGCATGAATTTGTGTGTGTTGGTACTTGCTTCAGGCTATATCACACAAAATTGCATTTCTGAAGACTGTCTGACACTACTCTTGAAAAGCAGACCACACAAATGTAAGTAATCTTACCAGTGGCATTATTGTACATATATTTTTTAGTTGCATTATTTTGGGGGAGTATGGATGATGTGATAGTAGAAATGTTTATGGAGTGTCATTACACATTTTGTGGGATAACAGGAAGAATGTGAGTGATGTGAGGTATTCACAGCACTGTTTACAAACTTGAGAGTGTTCTGGAATATGATGCCATGTTGGTTGTGAAATTGTTGCCTGTCAACACAGCATCTGTGTCTGAACCTTGTAATGTGAAAGAGAATAGTGTTATGGGAGAGTTATAAACATTCAGGGAATTTGCTAATTTCAGGGCAGTGTTCATGAGTAGATGTACTGCGTAGGAGTGGGTGATTCAATTATGAGTAGTTTCTATCTTAAGGTCTATAGAAGCATGTCAGTGTACACAATTTCTGTTGATGCAGATACGTCAAATCTTGAAAAATCTTGTTTAGTGGGACAGTATAGTACCATGCAGCCAGTTACAGACATGCACCACAGGAAAAGAAGAAGATTTTAGCTCCTGTTAATGCAGTGTCATTGCACTCATGATTGTTAGCACATTTTACGTCTTTGCTGTATGCATTCAGGTGTGTGATATTTGTCATTTCTCCTGAATTATGTAGTCGCTTAGTGGTCATTAAACACACATGTTTCTGTTGATAGCACTTTACCAGTAATAAGTCTGTTATTACACCTGAGCATAAGGGGACTTGAAATCATTCCTAATGCAAACATTTGTAGCCATAAATATTGAGTTTGCATCTGAATCGTGACTGATAGGTCGCATACGTGGATGGTGCCTGACACATGCTGTTACTACCCAGTGGCAAACAGAGTAAAATATCTGACTTTAGTAAGAAGAAATTGAAAACTGAAAAAGTGTCCTTAGCTCAGAAGTAATTACCAGGCTATTAAGAATTAATGAAGTTGAACACTGAACAGAGCTCAGGCTTGTTTCAAAACTCTGGTCATCATCCCCTTCTCTCTCTCTCACACACAGACACACACATACACGTATTAAGTTCAAAACTTATAATTTTTACACATCTCTGTTGTTTTCTTGGTACATTTCCCAGGAGATTTCCAGAAAAATGACTTCAGAAATGAATTGCCTTTTGGTATTCATACCTGACTTTGTGCTCTAACTGTAAGCACACTATAGTGACATTGTGCAAGTTTGTAGGTACTGCCTCCATCGTACAACATATGCCATAAACTTTAATGGTGATGATTCATTTTCATGCTGAATAAGGCTACTTAATTTTTGTTTCTTGTTCCTTTTTCAGTCTACTGTTTACTTTGTAGTAATTTTAAATTAATTACTGTAATTTTGTGTATGTGTGTGATATTTCTGTTTACTTGTATTTGGGTAATGGGATACTAATTTTTGTTCAAAAAGGTTTTGCTTTACACATGACTTCCAAAGTATGAAAGACACCTATTAAATGAGTAGCTGGCCTATGTACTTAAGGAGGTTTGGTTGTTTTGATAAGTTGTCTTAAGTATTTGTGACTGTAGTGTTTTACTTTATAACTGTTGTGCTTCTCTGGAAATCAGAGATTGTTTCTTTACTCCTCAGGCCACATTTCGCAAAGTGAGAAGAGCTGCTCGGATTGTGGTGCCCCAGTCAGTAAAAGGGCGTTTAGCTGAGCATTTGGGAGTGTGTCCACCAAGGAGGCCAGGCCAGACCATACCTGACGTTCGACCTCGAATGTCGACTGCCATTGACTTCCAGCGAAATAGAGCTGGCATTCCCGTATTGGACTTGCTTGGTCAAAGAGAGCAGCTTGATTACTTTTCATCTGGGTAAGATTGCTTACCTGCCATGTGTCCTTAGGCTTCTAATATAAATATAAAACAGGAGTATTTTTTTAACTTTTTTGCATCTGTTAGTACCACATTTTTATGCATAATGTTAAAACAAATTTTTGCTCGTTAGTTACATATTTTCTGTGTCAGTTTTTGCCTTTTCTGCTTATGAGTATAAATTGGAATGATGTGCATTGTAACTCTCTGAAGGTTATTTTCACAGCATAATGAAAAATAGTATTAATGTATATTATTATGAAACAGTTTAGCATATTGGTACAAAAAATATAACCATGATAAAACATTGTGGCTTCTACAGTGATCCTTAGTACAACAGGAGAAAACCATTGCAATTATATCATTTTTCTGGGAAAAATAAGTTTGTTTTAATTATGGTTGCTTTGGTTGCAAATGAAATTCCAGTCAGGATCCAAACCAGGTAACTTCTAGAGTTTTATGTGTTGCTGCTTTGCCAGCCCTCACTGTAGTTTATGGAGATATTTTGTTCATTTGTGGCTGTTGGGCATGAACTGTAGGATTGGAGAACATTGCAGTTGTATATCATATTTTTATTTTCAAGAGCTCTTGACCTCTTCCCTCACTCTGCATTGTTGCTTCACTGGTATCTCCTGAAATTAAAATTACAGAAACTCTGCCATCACAGTTTCAAATTAGTAATTCTTATTGAATGTGACGAGTTCCAGTCCTGGCTGCTTTGACTTTTACTTGTTAGACATGTTTTGTTTTTTGTTTTACCTGAGTTCTCTGTAAATGTTCTTTAGCCATGCTTCTGTTGTAAGCATAGCTTAATGTCCTGGCTGACTAGTATGTGCAAGTAACAACAACAGTAATAATGTTACATATATATATATATGTTTGCAAACAGTGTAAGAATTGTGTGACACAAGGATAATTGAGAACTGTGACTAACTACAGACAAGCCAGTGAACTAAATGTTATTTTTTTGTTGAACTGTATGCTGACATTGTGTTGTAAATACAAAACAGACTACACAAAATGTGTGAAATTTGAAGTCTGTGCAGTAAGAGAGTAAGCTGCAATTTCTGCTCAGAACTCGGTGTTCCTTGTCAAAGAGTTTTGTGCTTTGAGTGAAACTGTATTATATATCCTTTCATTTAATTGATGTAATATTTTGTATTGACATTTTTTATATCATTTATCAGATCTGACCATGAGGGTGTTGGCGATTTTGGTGGCAGTGTGTCTTTTATGGCGCGCCCTCGCACATCTGCTGCTCGTGAAGCAAGAAGTGTTATGAACAGGAAACGAGTATTTCCATCAGCAAACCGTTCAATCTCAAGCATCCATTCAGCAAGTGGCAATGTTCTCTCTGACACTAGTGACAAAGTGACCGATGCAACATCATGTGACATTATAGACAGCATTCTGAACAGTCAAGCAGTGTGGCATTCCAAGAAGTCTGTGGTTACTATCAAGCGTGATGGAAGTCTGCATATTAGAAGGGATGGAGCAGGTGGTACTCCTAGAAGGGACACGGGTAACAGTGGTTTAAGTAACAGTGGTGTGAATAGAACTGAAGAAGGTTTGACTGTACGAACAGATGACAGACTGTCACAGATCAGCACTAGTGATGCACCAGTGAATGTTAGTGAAACTGGTTCTTCTACTTCTGGCCATGTTACCCAGGCACCAATGTATCCTGGTCGCAGTGGAGGTGGCAGTGCTCGACCACCCTCTGGTGGTAGTTTTCAGCAGTTTGGAGGTAATAGGTACAGTAGTAATCCCTCATATCATGGCTATCAGAGTGGTCGTGGATATTCAAACTTTCCTCCGCCATCTAGTTTTGACTCCCGTGGAACGCGGGCTGGATATACAAACTATTTGAATAATGGACCGCCACTACCGTTCAGAAGTACTCCGCTTAGGTTTCGCATGACCCCAAGGTATCCCATCCGTAGGCCACTGATGCCCCCAATTAGACCACAGCTGCACCAACAGCAGATACAGCAGATCCCTCCAAGTAATATAGAGGAGTTCCAGCCTAAAAGTGACAGTTCAGACAGTCAGAAACTTCACTCGGCAAGGCCAGACGATGAAGATGAGATAGATATATATAGTGATATTGAAGTTGGGGGTGGATCTGGCAGTGGAGGCCGAGGAGGTGGAGGATCAGAACCTGATGATGGTGACAGAAGTGTAGAACTGGGTTATGAAGCTTTGCCTCCACCACCTGTACCTCCTGCAATGCTCATGGGGATGGGTGGGGATGCACTGAGTGATGAAGAGGCAGGCAGTGATACTGAACTTGTAATAGATGACAACATTGCACCTTCATCTCCTCCTGACAATTCAGATAGATATGACCCAGAAGGAGCTCTTAATAAACCAGAAATACCAGAATCTGAGAAATATGATCCTGCAGAGCCATCAAATGACACTGATGAAGAGGAAGAAGCTGCTGCTAAAGCAAGTATCAGTATTCCTTATCCTCCACCTGATACTTGTACAGCAGCAAGTAGTTCCCATCTTATAGCCCATTCCTCATCGAATTCCAATGCAAGCTACTTGCATTCCCCAACCTATGGAGACAGTTCTGTGTTGGGTTCTGATGCCAAACTAGCCGCTAGTGGTGTACAAGAAGTATTTAAGGATTGTCTCACTGGCTCCTCTTCCGTTGTAGGTAGGGAGATGGGAGTCATTGCTGATGAGCCTTCACAGCGGCATTCATCAGTTGATGATGATGAAGAGGGTGAAGAATGCCCAAACTTTTCTATTTACTCAGCAACAAGCATGGATATTGCTAGAAGAACTGGAGATGATGATGGTGATGATGACATTCCTCTCCCCAAAGTTAGTGCAGATTCTGAACTAGCAGAAGGTGCAAAAGTTGATAGTGATGGTGGGACAGAAGATAATTGTGTAGTTGATGATAGAGATGAAAATAGCAACCTGAGTGTTGGTGAAGAATTGGTTGGCCATAAGGGAGAATCCGACAATGCTGACCATGAAGAGAAAAACCTGAAACCTGATGTGGAGTCAGAAGACGGTGATATGAGTAATAAACAACCTGGAATCTCTGGCAGGGATGATGATGAATGTGAGAATTACAAGGTGTCAAAAGTGGTTGATACAATCCAAGAACCAGATGCAGCAGGAGTTAAAAAGTTAAGCTTAGTGGAGGAGATCTTTGGGTCAGATGATAATGATAGTGTTTTAGGGGGAGCAACATCTGCAGTTTCAGCAGTTACAGTGAGCACTGTTCCTCAGACTTCTGTACCTCCACTGGGATTGGAAGGGCTTGATACAGAGACTATATCAGAAACAGAAGAAGCCATTAACTTTGAAGATGACCTTAGTCAAGGTGATGGGTTCTTGACTGCAGAAGAAGATGGTGAGATACCTTCTGTCAAAAGGAAAAAGAAGAAGAAATATCGCAAACCTTCACTTGCAGGCAGTGCTGGTGAAGAAGGTATGTCAGCCAAGGAGCACAGTGCACAGGATGTAGTAGATTGTGAAGAAGGGGAGATTGTTGATGATAGGCCAAAACAACATGAAACAGTAAAGAAAGATAAAAAGTCAGAAAAAAAAGAAAAGACAAAGTATGAAAAAGACATACAAAAGAACACTGATGAGAATTTTGATATCACAGCAAAACTGAAAACAGTAACATCAGAAGAAGAAAAGAAAAAGAAAAAGAAGAAGTCTAGTGTTGACAAGACCAGAACATCAAAAGAGAGGGCAGTGCTGAGCAGTAGTGAAAACAAAGATAAAAGCAGGGACAAGTCCACTAAAGCAGATGATGCAAGTATAGCCTGGAAAAAGCTGTCAAAGAGTTCCAAAGAAAGAAATTATCGTGATTCAAAGTCAAAACCTGATGCGGATTTTTCTAAAGGAAAAGAGGCTGGTAAAAGGAAGGACACAGCTGGTAAAGATGGTGCTGTAAAGAAGGACAAGAAGAAGAAAGAGAAACGCAAAGACATGGAAAGATATGATGTACGTAAAGTTGTGACTGATAGAAAGCGCAGAGATGCTTTTGGTCGTGATTTATCCAGAGAACGATCTTACACAAAATCTCGCTCTAGGTCTCGTGGAAGATCATATGACAGGTCCCGAGGAAGATCACGGTCAATATCTAGGTCCAGAATAACTCGCTCTAAAGGCAGGTCACCATTGAAGTCAAGAATTAGATCCCGCAGTAGGTCCAGGCTTGAATCAAGAAGTAGATCTCGAATTAGAACAAGAAGTCGATCCAAGACCAGGACAAAAGTGAAATCCAAAGATAGGTTGCGAAAAAGTAGATCTAAAGAGAAACGTCTTAGAGGCAGTAGAAGCAGGAGTAGAGGAAGGAGGAGTAGATCCAGGAGTCGGAGCAGATCGAGAAACAGGTCTCGACTGATATCACGAAGTAGGTCACCTGTACGATCTAGAGAAAGGAGAGACCGAAGCCGAGAACGGAGGGGTTCACAAAGATGTAGGTATCGTGACAGAAGATCCTGGTCTCACTCATGGACTCCATCTTGCTCACGATCCCGTTCCTTCTCCTGTTCCTCATACACTCGATCTCATACTCCAACACCTAGGCGCTATACTCGCTCCTATTCCCATTCTTTCTCACGATCATGGTCACGAGAGCGACATAAAAGAATTCCAGTTATTGAGAAGAAATCTGCAGCAATATCCAAGACAGCCAAGAAATTGACTGTGATTGTGCCTAATACTAAGGATGATTCAGAACGACATAGGAAGAAAGAGAAAAAGAGGAAGGAATCAAAGAAAAATAAAGAATCCATCACTGTAGTAGAAAAGCGGAAGAAGAGGAAGGAAAAATCTCCTGCTCCTTCAAAGGAAGTTTTTACTTCAGGGGACAATATCTTGGTTAGTGTTAATTTCAAATCTAATAAAAGTTCTGGCAGCAAAGATATGTCAGCTACCAGTGGTGCTATAGCAGTGGCAGCTAAGGATTCATCAAAAAGGAAACTGCATGATGGTTCCTTTGAATTGGACAGAGACTCAACAAAGAAACTCAAGAAGGATAAAAGTAACAAAGAAAAAGCTTCACCACGTCAGAAAAATGGTGGTATAGCTGGTGATAAAACTGGAGTTCATTCTGGGGAGAAGAAATCCAAAAAGGGTGCACAGAAGGCTGGAAATAAAGCATCAAGAGTAGCAACTCTCATTAACAAGAAACCTGTTGCTATTATAGATCTGGACCAGTCGCCCTTCCGCGAGCAGACTCCCTCTCCTAGAGATCTTATTGTTTTGAGTGATAGTGAGGAAGAATGTGTGGCCAAGGAGGGTGACAGGGAAGAACTGACTGATGCAATGAATAATCGTAGAAATATAAGACCAAGCAGCTGCAGCCCAAAGTCTTCAAAACAAGGTACTGCTCCAAGCAGTACAATAGCGCACACCCCCGAATCTCAGTCACCACCAATGAATGCAGTTGGTAGTTACCTTGTGACTAGCACAGGGCCCAAAACTCCACCTGAGCCACAAATCAAGTTTTCAATTGCAGCAAAGCCTCAGTTACGGTCTATCAGCAATCCTTTGAGAGAAGATGAAGAGGACATGATGGCTGATGAGGGTGGGCTTGATGACTTGGATCAACGGATAGAGGAGGAACTGGACAGGGGATTGGGAGAGATGCTTCATAAAGGTCCAAACACACCCCCAGAACCACGTGGTCCTACAACACCCTGTTCTCCACCCACTTCTCCTGATGCATATGATCCATTTGATCCTACAAAATCTGGGACCCCATCTCCAGTAGGAGCTTGTACAAGCATGGATGGTCCTCCCAGTCCTGTCCATACACCCACAGAGCAGTTAATACAGCACAGTGTAATAGGTCAGGAATCTCCTATGGTCAGTGATTTAGAGGACCTAGCCAGTAAGTCTATGGAAGCCAGAGTGATAACCCCTACCTTGGCCTGTGTAGAGGAAGGAGCAGACCAGTCAAGTCAGTCACCAGAAAGGTCAAAGCTGTCTATGAGAGGTGATACAACTGTCACAAGCTCACCTTCCATCATTCCTGAAACAACGTCTCTGCCTCCTCCAGTTCCAAGTGATAATGAAATGTCTCAGCCCTCTGACATGGCTGAGGGATCAGAAAAGTCAAAACAGATTTCAGTTAGTGTGCCTCCTCCAGGACCATCAGTTACATTAACAGATCCTAGTACTGCTCAGTCACCAGAACATAGTATTCCAGTGGTAATAACTTCACAGCAACAGAATATACAGGCCACTCCAGTGAAACCTCAACTTTTCCCCACCACAAATGTGAAGCAGGTAACTCAACAGCAACCCATAACTTCCACACCAACCCATTCTACAGCATCTGCTCCCGTATTTCCTACTCTTACACCAGCCAATATAGCAAGTATTCTGTGTACGCCACCCCCACCTCTAAGTCGTATGGCAATGTTCAACACTACTGCCATGGCTGTTCCCCAAATGATAATACATCAGCAGCAGCAACAGCAACAACAGCAAACACAGGCCCCACAACAGCATCATATTATTGGGTCACCAATTGTTGTGCAGCAAAGGCCACTTCCAAGCATTGTGACCACTACGCCTGAGAAGCTAATTCTTCCATCTGTGAAGCTTCCTCCAATAAGATCATCAGCAGTGCAGAATGGAGAGCAGACACAGTCTTCACAAAAACAGCCTCAGGATACAACAACAGATGTAGTGGATATGGACCTTGAATCACCCTATTCACCTGGGTCCAGTGAAGGGGATGATTTGTTTGATCCACCAACAGATGTGAAGTCAAGTGTTACGACCACATCGTTCACTGCCATGAGTAATGAACGGAATCGAACTGTGGCACAGACTGCTAAAAACGCCAGTAAACTCCCTCCTCCACTAGCAGTAATGCTACATAAATCTCCTAGTAAGCCTCCTACCAATCAGGACAAATTTGACGCTATATTTGGTCTCTCGCCTCTGCGTGCCGGCAAAACAACACCTTCCCGAGCAACTGGGCGATTAGCTTCCAAGGCTCAACATGTTAAGGGTACCAAAGCAAAACAAGGAAGACATGACAAATTTAAAGGTGAGTGCTGTACTACAATCGTGAATGTGTCCAATATTATGTGTTTCTTTGTAACAGTACAGTTTTTTCTATAATCCATCAGCATTATACACTGTTGCCTTTTAAATCAGCACACCTGTTTTGGCATCATGTGCCATTGCAGTGCCTTAATACACTTTACTGTGAGTAAAATCCAAGAACTGTCATACCTTCTTTAGTAGTACTTATGGTATCCATAAAAATTCCAATTTTTTTATTTTCAAAAAGATTTTTAAAGTATTGAAAAACAGCTGATCTCATTGGTAATTCAAAAAGCCATTCCCACTTTTATGTCTATAAATATGCCTGGGAAAATTTACCAGTAAACATGCAACAGAGACGAATTATTATATATATATATTTTACTAGTGCTAAACACACTACCATGCTCTAATACTTGGCAACAGTAGAACAGTGCAAATGTATACAGACTGGACAGTCAAACTGCAAACAGATGGTGAAGTTATGAAGATTTTTGTATAGGGAATGGCTAACACAGGCTGGAAGGAAATGATCAGATTGTGAGACAAGGACTGAAATTATAGGTGGCACTTACTAAAAAGGATTGACTATGAGTGCAGCTGGTGCCTACAGATGTTTAAAGATTGGTGAAAATGGAGAAATGGTTGTAATATAAGATGTTCAAACTCAGATATAAATTTAAAGAAATGCTGTGGATATGTTTTAGGGATACACTTACTAGAGATATGCAGTAGGTAAGGTTCCCTAGTGCATAAAAAGAACATGAGGAGTCATCATATATACCACTTAAGTATAATTATTTTTCACCGTAATCACCATCTCGGTACATTTTGTGATAATTAAAAAGTGGAATGGCTCTTTGTGAATGGTTACACATGCTGGAACCTGACATTTTTTGTAACGGTATTTTTAAATTTGTGCCAAACTGGACAACTGGATGACTGCGCTTGGGGGTTATGTTTAAAGGCAGTGAGTGATCTTCATGGGCATCAGTGAGCTGCATTTAGCACAGTAGTGATTTGTCATTCAGTTTTTATGACCTTGGGAACCCCACTTAATGAAGACCTTTTGTGTACAGAAGGCAGATGATGAGAACTTGCAGAAGTAGTAAAATAGATAATTCCTTGTGTGTGTGTGCGTGCGTGTGTGAGAAAGAAGGTTGGCAATACTGTGTTAAAAGTTAAAAGTAACTATTTCAGAGTTTAATTCATGTAAGGGACTTCATAGTCTCAGAATGTTAGAGGATTTTTAAAAATTTTGAATTTTGATAGGTAAATTATGATGTATACATAAACATTATTACAGTGCTGTTTGAATTTTGCTTGAATGGCACATGCGATGCTGAAACCCACATGCCATTGTGCAGTGTGGTAATTTATGACATGCTGATGTTTTATGAATATTACGTTGTGAAGCAAATTGCAATATCTTCTTTTATCATTGATTTATGTAGTAATTTGTACAATTTCATAAATCAGGTGGTGTGTTGTTACACAAATTCCATGGACTTGGAGAATATTTTATGTGTGAGGGTGGTAGTGACTGTGTTAGCAGCTCATGCAGCTCTGGTCAACCAGTAGGATTCAGTGGTATGAACTTGTGAGATGAAAATCTAAGACCTCTGGAAATGTTACGATGTGCTGACTCGTAAATAATTTGTAACATTTTGGAGGCAGTTTGCACCTATGAAATATCAGGTAACTAGTAACTAATCAACAGAGTATAACATCCCAGGAGTTTTCATCAGCATGGCTGTGAGAGCCTCCTATCTTAAACTTATGACAGTGTTGATGTAAGCTTCAAATTAAAAGTCGTGTAGGTGAAATATATTCAGATATTATTATGTAATCAATGTTCTTGATATAAAATTCACATAACATGGTGGGCCACATTTTCCACTGGGGTTGAAACTGAGTTTCTTAATTGAATTCTTCTAAAATTTGTTAATATGAAATTAAATCCATGGTTTATGAAGGGCTGATAAAGTGTAGAATTTGGGAGTTTTATTCCCTGACAGAGGCTTGAGATGAATTCTTGTTTTTAACACAGTATTGTTATCTGACTGAAGGCTGGTGTTATAAATTAGTCATCAACACATGACAATCAACACACTGCTGTAAGAAATATATGCCCTCTGCTTTGTATGGAATCTCCTGTCACACATCTTCATTTAAATGGTGCAGATGTACATATTTTAATAATTGCGTTTTTTTATATTTTTTAGGTAGCAAAAAGGAAATTATGATTAAAATGGACGAAGACCAACTACAAATTTTGGATGATTTGCCAAGCTCTGCGGTAGAGTTACAGGTGAAGGACAAGGTATATAAATGTTGGAACCTGCTTCTGTTTTTGTGCACCCTATTTCCCTCTCCCTCGCATTTTTGAAAACCTTTATTAAATTGTAGTAATACAGTAATTTCATTCTAGGGGCTCATCAGTCAAGATGTTCTTGAGCATGAAGTTTAAGTAGTTGCTATTTTTATATTTAGCCCTTTGGAATGTATCCTGTCAGCTGGTAAACAGGTAGTGACATTTCAAAGGTTCATAGTGTATATTTTTCAGTGTTTTCAGAATTGTGTAATGCACCAGAAGACTTGAATCTTCATGAGCATATAACTCTTGCTTAAAATAAAAGACACCCAAACTACTCACAGTAGCATTTCTGCAGCGCTAAACTATACAGTTTAACCATAATCCTCCATTCACAGTTTTCTCAACTAATCAGGTTCCTTACTCCACAACTATAAATACAGACCCATATCTAACTAAACCCTTAAAACAAAACAACTCACAATAGCATTTCTCCAACTAATAATCTATGCAGTTCATCCATAATACTCATTCCACTCACAGTTCACTCAACTAATCAGGTTCTTTATTTCCAGGCCATTAACATACAAAAACCAATGCAGGATACATAACCTCAATATACACAGCAACATATGTTCCCTACTCAGAACTATAGTACATATAAAACCGACAGTGAACACACAACCCCAGCTTTCACCTAAAAATGTAATCATTATGCAAACCAGTAGTTCTTCTGAATACCACACCTTTTATCTAAAAACTGCTTCTGATATAGAAACCGTAACTCAGCCCTGGTTACAGAAAAACATAAGCCTCCTCCCCCCACACATTTCACCTACCAAAAGTTATCCCAAATACAGCAAAAAAGTCACCAGATGGCACAGAAAAAAAGAAGAAAAATATTCTTTCATCCACTTACTGCAAAATCTGTGAAAGAAACAAAGGAAAACTACATCTATACTACATCTACATCTATATCCCAATTACCCTTTAATAAAACTGATTAATTGTACAAGTGAGTTTTCATTTATATGCAGGTAATGGACAAAATCATGGGAACAGTTGTGAAAGATTCCCCTTTTTTAATGAATATGGAGTTGGACTACCATTTGCCTATAATGCAGCTTGTATCCTTCTTGGAATAGACACACATAAGTTCTGAATAATCTGTGGTGGAATATTGTACTACTATTCATGCAGAATGTTCCATAGTTGATTGAGAGTTGATGGATGAGAGAATGTGCTCTTCACCCTACTCTGTACAACTGACCACATTGGTTCAATGATATTGAAGTGTGGTGATTGTGCTGACCAGGGAGATGTTGAAGTGCATCTTCATGCTCCTCAAACCAAGACAATACTGGCTGTGTGTATGGGCGAATTGTAATCTTGATAAATTGCATCCTAGTTAGGAAACACTACAGGATGCACCTAAAGCATCCATGTAGTCACTTGCAGTAATTCGACCATTCAGAGTTACTATAGGTCCAGCAGAATACCAAGACATTTTTGCCCAAATCATCACAGATCCACCTCCATGTTTCACAGTTGGAACCAGGCATTTTGGATTGTAGGCTTTCTTGGGGCTGATGTCGTCCTTCATGTTGTTCCCAACATGAAGGACGACTCATCTGACTATAAGAACTGTGCTCTTCTGGTTTCTTCTGGGTTACTATGCAGCGAGTAGTGGTAAGAAAACTACTCACATAATAACCCAGAAGAGTGCAGTTATCTACTTTGCGGCAGAAGTCTGAAATCATCTGACCATATTTGGTACTTCCAATCTTCAGACGTCCAGGTTTTATGATCATCACACCATCTTTTTTGCCTTTTAGCATTGCTTTCAGTAATCAGAGGTTTAGCAGTTGCAGCTGTACCCTGGATGGTGGATTTATGAAGTTCTCGTCAGACTGTTTTTGTGGAGACAGGTTCTTCACGATGAATATTGAATTCTGCTGTCACCTCTGCTGCATTAGTACTGTGATTTTTAGACACAATCCTCTTCATTACGTAATGATCTGTTTCACATAGTTTTGGTTTTTGGTCACTATTCCTCTTAGCTGAATATGTCTTCCCATGGTTTGTGTATGCTGTCATAACATGGAAAATGCTGCTCTGGATACACCTAATAAAGTGGCCATTTTGGTTACAGATGCTCCAGCTAAATGCACACCCACAATCTGTCCTCTTTGAAAATCTGACAAGTCTCCCATTTTGCAGTGCTTTCGTATGAACCTTCAACTAAACAAAATCTGTAATGCATTGATGCTGGCACTACACAGTGTAAACAAACAAGAGTAATGAAAAATAAAACTAATGTTCTTTAAGTGCAGCTAACACAGACAGTTTTATTCTTCTGTTTGTCTAGTGTTTCCATTATTTTCTTGATCCCCTGTATATAACACATCCATCACCCAGTGTATTTTCTAAGTAATGTAGGATATCTGTATTACCTGAAGCTGGTCCCTTTGGACCAAAACATGTTTGTAATAACCCCCATATACTAATATTGAAAACCTGTGTGTTGTGATTGACAGATTTTTGTGTATACTTCCCCCTTTCTTTGATAATTTAGATGTATCCACACAGTATTACAAGTAATACTCACTGCATTGTCTCAGTGATCCAAAATTGCTGTGTCAGTACTTGCTGTAGTTACATATCCAGTGGACATTGAGGTCAGAAATACAAGAGGAATGGTTGTTTGCATGAATTAGCTTAGTATTTGGATCATCAGACACGTCTTTTCCTCTGAAAAATGTTGCCAAAACTTTACACCATCTTGGAATCCTAAGGTATAATTCTGTGGCACAGTCAAGAAATTGTTTGTCATGAGTTATTCAACACAAAGACCTGTTCAGTTGATACCAGTCAGTATCTGTTGTCAGATCTATAAATGTTTCTTGATTAATCGTTAATAAAAAAAAGTCTGCACTCGTTATATAGTATCGTGAGGACTTAGGAGAAGTGGAGGCATAGCTCCACATATGTTTACCTCCACCCTGAGTGGAGCTGAGATTGCTTCAGTCAAGCTCCGTTAGCCCAGGAAGAGTCCCCAGCACCCGGTGGATATGACGTGTGTGCTGTAGAGCCAGCCAGAACACAGTGGTGAACAGAAAATGTGCAGCTGACAGCAGCTGAATGCTTGTCCTTCAGCCCTTAGCCTAGTCACTGTTCTGTCTGAGCTGCAATTTATGTAGTGCACAGTATTCCCCTCTGTTCTGCTGACTAACATGGGATTCTAAAACAAGTTAGCTGAAAGGTTTATGATCTCCCACACCAGAATGTTTATTTGTGAATGCGGAAGGTTATTTTCTCATACTGTACTTCCATTTTGTTTCTAATACTGTGACTTAGTTTTAAATATATTTAATAAGATATTTCTTCCCCAAAACGTTCCTTTTAATATGTTTATCTCATTCTGTAGTATATCGAATGGAGTCTTGTAGAGCGATGTAGGGGCTTTAAGGGATTGCATTAAAATATTTAAATTGTGTAATTGAATTCTGGCATCAGGAAGTTAAACATTGACGGTCTGTCAGAATATGCGGAATAAGGATGATTATTTGGAGATGGACAGAACCTGCACAGGTGGTAAATGCTTTTTTATCATAATGATTGTTCTGGTCACTTTCAGTTCTTGAAAAAATTGAATCGACAAGAAAGGGTAGTAGAAGAGGTGAAATTGTCACTGAAACCTCACTATACCAAGAAGCACATTACAAAGGAGGAGTACAAAGAAATTCTTCGACGTTCCGTTCCCAAGGTAAGTCTAATCACTGTTGTCACATTGCATAGAGTAAGCACAGATTACCTGTACAAGGCATGTTTTTTGTTTTTGTTGTGCTATGTAAAGTCTTGAGGGTTGTTTGACCGTGCAACTTCCTCATGAAATGCCAACTTGATGCAACGAGGTAATTTTATTGATGTATTCTTAGCTGGACATATTTCGGGATCATATGCCCATCATCAGGAGCGTTAGATGTTGAGTTGCAGCATATGGTTTTCTGCACCGAGTTTTTGGATGGGTGGTGGTCTTGAGAGCCGCTGTGTAGGTCATGTTTACATTGCGGATGGTGCCATCTGCAGCGCAAATGTTGGCATTTCACTTTATTTCATGTGTAAGGTCTATTCATATTAGGAGGTATACAGGTATTCATTACACATATTTATAAAGCAGTACAGATGGCATCACTGTTTAATATAATGTGGCAGCACTGTAAGCAGAATGTATTTTTTAATGAAAGAGGCATCTTCTCATTGCATGTGCATTGAGTTTTCAACAAATTCTAGAATCTGACTAGTGATAGCTCAATCATTATTCTCTGGAAAATGTTGGAGATCTGTCCTACAGACGTGACATGTCTTAATGTGCACACAGAGGTGCATTTAAGTTCAGGAAAAGATGAAATAGGAAACTTTCAGACAACACCACAAAACAGTCTTAATGAACACCATATTTTTGTTTTTTTGTTTATTGGACCGTGCATCATCTTGATAGTTGAGTAAAGAGAGACCAACTTGATGTCACTTGCTTTATTATTTCTTTACTTAATGCTCAACATGTTTCGGATGTTAATACATCCATCCTCAG
>Ga0123355_10004624_pt1 | contig 20022 bp, 11 predicted proteins | sample TergutEmb28metaG_3_FD_89872 | JGI IMG/M metagenome (GOLD analysis project Ga0123355, IMG submission 89872) | Embiratermes neotenicus P1 segment gut microbial communities from Petit-Saut dam, French Guiana - Emb289 P1 | ecosystem: Host-associated > Arthropoda: Insects > Digestive system > Gut ...
ACGTTATGAAAAGCATTACTGAGGATAGTCAGTACCATTGGCGAGCCACAATACCTCCCTCCTACAAGCCCACGGCGTTACGGCTTACACACACCTACTTCCACAGTTGGCGAATTTCTACATCCGGTAAAAATATTTCGCTAGTCGCTCTCCGATGCGCGCAGAAATTCTCGCGGACAGTTATGTAAACTGGTCGCTAGAACTGTCCATCTACAAAAGACATGAAAGTGCGTGGCAAATTGCGGTAAAATTCTCTAACATCATGTTTCATTAAAATCTGTTCAGCTGTTCTCTAGCTGTTACAGGCGTAGACATAAAGACGGACAGAAAATTCTTATTAAAATTTCACAGCGATGCGAGGGCGTCTAAAGCCGAAAACATTGAACTCAACTGATGTACTACAGGACATATATTTAGCTGTATCAAAAGATAAGCTACATTAAAGTAGAACACTGTTCAAACACGTTTATAATCACAGCTGGTTTTGGAATCTTCTTTGTCATTTTATCTTCCATTAAATGCACAAATAAGGAACAGGTTTTAGTAAGTCAGAACACAACAACTAATATTGTTTAATTCTTATTTCATTTAAGTTGACGACATGTTTCGGCCCTCATTTCCGGGCCATAATCAGGTCACAAACGTAAATTGAGGAAGCTATATAAAGTAAGTCATAAAATTAGTTATATAGATCTAAATTTCAACGAGGATCTCGTTGAATTTTAGATCTATATAACTAATTTTATGGCTTACATTGTATAGCCTCCTCAATTTACGTTTGTGACCTGATGATGGCCCAGAAATGAGGGCCTAAACATGTCGCCAACTTAAATTAAGTAAAAATACAAACAATACTAGTTGTGTTTTGACTTACTAAAACCTATTCCTTATTTGTACAAAACCCAACACAAAGGGGATGAATCACCTAAAGTTCCATCAAATGCGTTATTTTGTTATATTAAAGGTTTAATTTCTCAGAATCGATAATTTTCTTTCACAATCTAAAAACTTTATAACATTCTCACCATAAACATCCGTCCCTTTAAACAAAATAAAACTAAACCTACGCATTTACCCAAACAATTACTTCTGTCCTGCCTAGTTGCTTAAGTACTTAAACAAATCCAAACTTATGATTTACCCTTTCTTTCTCTTGGTACAATGCTTGATACCGCACAAAATATACCGATCTCCTTGCAATGTAGTTTTACGCATCTTCAGTGTGGAGGTTTATCATAAAAAATACGAACACAAGCACTCATTAGTGTGACGATCAGCTTTTAAATAACAGGCGTGTTTCTTCAATGAATCAACACAAATGTCAAAGAGACGCGCAAAATTGTAAAGAATGCATTTTGTAAACATGTGCTAGGCTGCAGCCCGCCTTTTAACTGTCTATTTCACTTGGAGACCGGGCCGTTAATTTTTAATGAGTTAAAATAAGCGTCGGGACCAGCCTCGTGGTCTAGTGGTCACAGTCTCTGCCTACTAATCATGAGGTCGCGAGTTAGATTCCCGGTTCTACCGTGGGAATTTTCCCTGAAAGGGAGGATTCCCGCGGTGACCATGGTCTGGGTAGGTTAGTAGAATTTAGGTTTAAGGGCCCTCCTGGCACTACACCCTTCTATATCACCACTCACATCATTGGGACAACGTAACCGCGCCTCATGGGCGTCCCAACCTCAGAAGTCGATTACACTTCTGCCATGCCCAGGAGGAAAGACCATGAAGTCCACAAGGACATATGGGGGGCATTTGGGGAGACAATAAGCGTCGATTTTCAATAGTAGGCAAGTCTGCAGGAAGAAAACTGGCCGCGGCACAAATTTGGCTAGCTTTTTTTTTTTAGACGACTACTTTCTAGGAATTCGTCTAATTCTGGCTATCGGACGATCCGTAATTTCTAACAAATTCATTTCAGTGGGCAATATCGTCCAACTGGCGTGTACTCGAGCAGTAGAACAAGGAAAAATATGTGCGGAAATGTAATCTGAACAGTCGAATAAGTAAATAAACAAACGAATTAGCGACTGATTACACTGTAATTAAATTGAATAGGTTCATTAAAAACTAGATGAAACACTGCGCTTCATCCAAACGGACAGTAGATCAAGTGACCGTGAAACTGCCAATCTTTAATGATACCCGAAGGCTGAGCACCACGTTTATACCTTTACAATAATGCGTCTATGTTTGCTACACTGAACGAGATGAATTCAGACTACACATACACCCTTTTTTTTTAGAACCGTTCACAACCCTACAGGTCACGTATTAAAATTCATCCCGCCTGTTTTCGAAGATTATAACAACTCAAACTCTCAGGATCTTAATAATTTTTAAGCACGCCATTCCTGTTGAGCTTGAATATGATATTAATAAAACTTATAAAAAAACAATCTAGGCACAACGTTATTTTTCTCTTCGATTGTATTCTGAACATAAGGACACTAGTTTTTCCATGAATTAGCTAAGAATAGGTGTAGTTTTAACAGTTGTTGGTTGAGATATTGTTTCTTAATATACAAATATTTAATTTCATTTTGTAATCTTAAAATACTGTATATGCTTTGTGTTGTGTAAATTTTGAAGATGGGAGGTGTTTTGGGATATAAATTTTGGCAAATTTTGGGATTATATTGTTTCGAAGGAATTTTTGGATGTTGGCATTGCAATTATACATTTTTCTCTTCACGTTTTGGTATTGAATGTGTGCTCAACTGGCATTTACAATTTTTACGTGCGTAGACTTGTTTTTATAAGTTTTATTAATAGCATCTTCATAAGTTCGTAAAATGGTATACTCCTTTAGAACAGAAAATTTGAATTACCATATTCCATGAACACATGCCTGCCTTGCTGCTCCATTACTCTTTCGCCTATGACTATTCCGAACGTTAACATCCGTGATCCACACACGCATTGCTCCTACCATGTTTTGGGTCCACATGCAATTACGAAAATGAAGAGTTTTTATATCGCCTAAATTCCTTATGCCCAACTAAAAAATTTGGTGTTTAGTGTGGTTTGTTTTTCCCCCATATCCTAGCAACAGTTCTAAAATCGAGCATAACAAAAACTGCGAGTTGGTGGCAAGATTGTTGCTAAAACTTTTTAAGCGAACGTGCCACGATATGATAGGTGAGCAATGTGTATATTTTTCTATATCTCTTTAATGTAATACATCCCATAAAACAAAAAAGCTACCATCAAACTGATTGGTTCAAGATACAACGGTGTGATCTTCAGAGTTAAAACGTCATTTCTTGTGTTATCTCCCCTTAAAATCTTGGCCTCGCAGACTTTTCTTCATATTTCAAGTCTAGAATCTTGTAAGCGTGTTCTGTCTCTCTTATCCTTCATGATTTGGTCACCCTAATAACATCTGGTGAATGGTGCCACTAACGACGCTCCTCGTTCTACCTCGCACAATTCTTTCCGCCCTCCTTTTACTCCACAGTTCAGCGCACAAGGCATTCAATTATTAGGAAAAGTGCTTCAGTCAATAAAATACAAATCGTCACGTGACATGTTTAATGTCATGACCCCTAAAAAATTTCTGCATGAATTCAGGCGTGAGGTGAAGCTTTATCAAAATTTCCAGCTTTTAATTCGTGGTATAATATGCACCCAAGTGCACAGGTCTACATATCAAGGAAATAAACGTACCATTCCAAAACGATAAAATGTTTAGCAGTACTGGAGGTTTTAAGACTGAATACTAAAACCGCATAAAACATTTACTCTTTCGTCTCCTTTATGGCAGTGGAATGTGGACAATAAAAGCATTATTGAAATAGGCTGTGACCCGCAGAGCTAAGTTTATTTCAACGAGCGGCAGGGCATGTTTGTCTTAAAAACAAGATAAAGTAATTCATACAAAATAGACAACACAGCTTTAGAAGAAAGACAACGCCATACAAACAGGTACCTGGTTTCCACTGAATGGAATAACAAGAGGCTCCGGTAACGTCCTGAAAAGCATCCACAAAGAATACAACTTTGACTCCCCCTCCCCCCAAAAGACTAATGGACAACATGACAGCTGGTCCAAACACGCCATCCTCGAATGGATTCAATTCGCGATGGAATATGGCGATGTGGATGGTACTGTATACTTCCGTTTGTTATGTCTAAATAATTATAATTTTCTACGTTAATAACAAAGTCTCAGCTCGATTATGCAAAAAAAAAAAAAAAATAAAATTTAATAGAATTTAAATCGTCCTGCCTACACAATAATGTAATATTACCTAAACGTATATAAGAAACTACATTCAAAGGGCACCAAAAAAGTCTGAAGACTATTAAAAATAAAATTGGATTTGGTAACTACGTAAAATAGGTTATAATAGGCACAGTAAAGCAAAATAACCATAAAAGTAGTAAATATTTGCAAGAATGGCATCATCAGTAACAAACCAATCGTCGCCGACTGTTTAAAACACTCTGGATAAATCACAATAGCCCATGAGATAAGCGAAAGCTGTCACTAACACATTTTCAATTACGCGGACATTTTGTTGGGAAAAGTAGCACGCCCTTTTACTTCAGTTATTTTTTCCCATATCGAATCTCCAATGAAAAGACTACAGTACTTATTAAATGAAGACAAAGTGGAAGAAAGTGCATGTGGCCCATCTTTAGATTCTAACCTGGAGAGGCTGAGGGAAGAATATCAAATCCTCAGTCAAAAAACATGGCCTTTGGGCCGAGTGTCGAGGAACCTTCCGAATTTCGTGCAGATGGGTATCATATTTATGGCACAGCTGTACACTGCAATACGTAACACCAAATGCGTTTATTTTGATTAATAAAAAAAGGTAAAGTGATCCCGTTACAGGCCCGCTGTGGCCCAGAGGGTGGATAGAGGTATAGCTCTACTCTTCCATGACCGCGGCACTAGAAGGGGGTGAGTGGTCAGCAGCACGCCCCGGCCGCACTTTACCCCCAGGAAAGACCCGGTACCCATTGTACAGTAGGCTTATTTTGATTAACATGAGGCATAAAGCAAGAATTCAGCGAAATATAATCGATAAGCACTTTGAATTATAACAGGAGACACAAGATTTATGGCAAATAATGAGACTACACATCTAAACTTGTATAACCACACCGAGAAAATACACGCACTACAAAGGAACTGAAAATAGTTACCGACGGTTCATACGGAACAGCTATAAACAGTCAGAAACACACATTCAATATATTGATTATCAAAGTTATGATAATGCTAGAGGACAATGAAGGCTTTGAAGACGAAGACGGTTCACCGACAATACGTACAAGGCCTAGCAGAACATTATTCTCTCCCTTCTCCAGTTTTATTCCCAGCCGTATAGTTCGTTTCGGAATATCGTATCCGACGTCATAGTGATATCGATAACCAAACAAAAAAGCGTAACCAGAAAGCACAGTGTTCACAATGTATATCAGATAGGAATGTTATTTATTCTCAGATTTTTTTAATCATTTGTGTTAATGTTTGTGACGTTATTATATCTGTCGCTACACTAAATCAAAAGCAGAAATATAACGCCGGATTACACACCTATCTGCAACAATCTCTTACACAAAACTGTCCATAATTTACAGCGCCACAACTGGCTGTTTATAGTAACTCATAAAAGCATCAGTATAACTACACATTATGTATAAAAGTCGTTGTTTGTTTATATATACATGTACGTATGTTTTTTTTGTTTGTTGCATAAGACGTAATTATTCTCTGTTTGTCTCACGGCGTTTATTGTCAAAAGACCTTGACAAGTTATCCGATAACATACGTATACACCTCTTCATTTCTTAATTATAACAAGATGGGAAATGCGTATACACCACGATATTCAGATGCCTTCGGATTCTGCATCCTGTGCTCTACTCATATAGTCGTAACCTGATGCGCTAGCTTTTCGTCATTGCTTCACAACTGTATATTGTAACTATTGGGATCTGTTACATTATTTCTCTCAAAACTTACCGTTTTAACGTCTAGGGTGAATTTGTCTATGTTAAATGTACCTACCACATGCAAATGCAAAATCTCACACCTGTAATTAAGTTGTAACAAAACAATATTTCATACACAATGCATAGGCAAAGTCATATTACACCTACATACTAAATTTAATATTCCCTGATATATGCAACAATTATTGAATCCTAAATAGCACAATTTTTCCTTAGTTATTCACTACTTAAATCGGATGAAGAAACAAGGCAGGAAATGTACCCTAGATGTAATGTAACATCGACACGCGGTCGGACCTTTGCATCTGGGACCATTCTCAGCTTGCATCTTTCAGTCCACTGTGGTCACACTTTTTTTCTTAATCAGAACTGTATACATATTATAACTGTCGGTTGTCACGTTTCTTGAAAAACGTGGTAGCTGTCTAAGGTTATTTCGTCTATGTTTAATTTATCAGTCACCCATAACCTTTAACATTCACACGGACGAAACATATTGCAATCGCTGATTTATAAACAGTCTTTCGAAAACAATTTGTAGACATACTCTTAACATACCTACACAAAAACTGCGTATTGCTACACCAATAAATATTAAATATTAATAATGCGCGTTTTTTTATTTTCCGTTATTACGGGCCACATGCAAAGTGCACGAAGAAAAACTAACTGCAGAGAAAGGTGACGCAACAACGCGCGTACTACATCGCGGGAATGTTACGTCACACCACAAGATATCTACATGCAGATAATTATGTCTGTGGTCTCTCTTGTCCTGTTAATTTCTTGTAAATATCACATAAACGACATGACTTCCGCAATAAATGTATCTGACATTACATTAGTCTTTCGGTTTCCTCTGAATCCTTCATCTGAAAGTCGATTCTCTCCCTACATACGACTCAGTACTTTTCTGCGGTAACATTTAAAACCGTGGCTACAATGTTAACTATTGCAATTGCATTTTTTCCCCGCACTGTGAAAAACGATGTAGTGTAAAATAATTTTCCCACACAATCCGGCATTACAGTGCACTCACACAAAGCCACCAGCCAATGCTGCATACTGCGATCATGGTCTAATTATAGTCATTATCAAAGTCGTCAGTTCGAATAAATCCAAGAGCAACCAGAGCCAGATAGGCCTACTACTTACAGGCAGTAATCTGGCAAATTTCGAATCCATTACCTCCCTAAGAATGTCACGTGAGCTTTTGTTGTATAAGTACTACTATAATATGTTTGATAGAATAGGCAGGTGACTGCTGGTGTACAATGATTGGCTGTTTCTTCGATTATTCAATGACACGTATTTATTTCATATTTTACCGAAAGCCGAGAAAGCCTATACCATGAAGAATAGGTGGGACCTGGAAGCAAATAGGCAGTCTCCTTGTAAACAATATCTAAACCTTAGCTGGAGGAAATCCACAAAGAGAAGTCAAAATTAGCCGTGACTGGAGCCTCGCCAGTCCGTAATATAAATCATGAACTTTATTACACCACCACCTTACCACATCATGTCCGAAACAATCCAATCATTAACGATTACTGGTTACTTTTGTTCTTTAAAGATGTTGTTGCTGCTGCAGACATAACAGAATGTAGAATAAACTAAATCGTGAATAGCGAGCATGGTTTATGACTTAGAAGGGGTGGGTGTGGCATATTTCTAGGTCTTACTCCAACATTCGCTTAAAGGTATTAAAAAATCATGATGAACCCCAGTCAGTATAGCTGATGATAATGCAACGGTCAGATCCATGCGCAAGCCCACTGCTAGACAAACCTGCTCGGTGCGTTTCAGGGAAACTGATGGCTATTAAAAAAGGCTCTTTTCGCTGTAATGTTTATGTAGCTCTGAATAAGACGTGAAGATATGAATGACAAGGAGACAAACATTTACAAAAGGGCTGTCATGGCCTAACTGAAGATAATATCTCGGCATTCCACGATTAACCTAAGTCCCAACACCCCCGTACGCTGATAATGGAATCGACTTATTCCCACTTACAACAATTAATAAATACTGCTACACCAACCGGCTGGGATACTAAGAGTACAACTCATTATAAAAGACTACACAATAAAATCCCTCATATTTACTCTTATTAGAAACAGCATGGCTGAAGCACATTAGATGGAGCAGCAGTGCGGTCAGCAACTGATTCGAGTGACCTTCTGAACACGAAACATAGATTGTTACCCTTTGGTAATACACTGGTACAGGAACCAGCTTTTGAGGAACACTGATTTCCCAGGAGACAAACGGGACTTGAGTACATGTACGACTACTATTTCACTGCAATAGACTTGAAAGACAGTCACTTGTGTGTGCGAGGAAGCCACTATATATTGACCGTACAAATTTCAGCATTCGTTGTTTACTGTGAGGTAAAGGTAAAAGCTGTTAATATCTCTACTATTCAGTCGGTTGTGTAAAACGTTTAAGGAAAGAATAAAGTAATAAGTGCTTAGAAAGAAAGAAATTAGGACAATGTTTGGCTATAAAGGCGGAGAATTTGGCAGGCAAATTATAATACAGAACTAAGAATTTCGTTATTTATGCCGGCCACATTCTCGGCCCTAATACACGCTATATTTAAATATTTCGTGGATTTCTTAGTCCCTCCAGTTACATTCCGGGATAGTGTATCAAATTAAGTCACGATCGCTTACTTTCGAATTCGTTACTCATTATGCACCCCACCACTCGCCATATTCTGAGCCACTGAAAGCCTCGTCAAATAAATCACAGATAATAAATAAACCTTACATTTTACGTAGTACTACGGTGATTGTGAAATCCCTGCGGTTATTATTTGTTGATGTATAGTTAACTCTTTAAGGATGAAACGTAATCTGTTTTATTTCAAGATCCAGCCAGTACCGCGCAGTAAACACACGCAATCTCGGGTATAAAATCAACCCGTTAAATATGTGCAGAGAAATAATCGCAGTAACATTAAGAAGAATCTTCAAGGAAATAAGTTTTATGAATGGGCGGTGGACGGAATTGGCTCAAGACCAAGTTCAAAGTCTGCCTTGGCAGCCGTAGCACTGAACTTTAGAAAATTACCATAAGAACTGGTTATTTCCCGCAAAGGTCTTCTCCTTGTGTAAGGGCAGAGCCGAGTTTAGGACCACTTGATTGCGGAACTCTGCCGAGAAAACTTTGTAAAATATTTAAAAATCGAGGCGACCTTCACTGACAGTCGTCATAAGTGACGTTTAGAACCCAGCGACTCATTTTTATAGCCGCCATTTCATTGTTAGTGAAGCTTTTATTTCATCGCATCAAAGGTCTGTTTTTATTACCTACTCCGTAAACACCGTCATTACAAAAGGCATACAATTAAATTTTATTTTTACTATCGACAAACTCAATGGCATATTTCAATATGTTTCGAATCATGAAGGATTCTTGACATCTGTAATGAAAGTACATCATTTCACACCGATTCCTTTGAGTTAGTGGAGAAATAACAACTGGATTTCGACATCAAACTGAGCAGACACGGATACAGCCGTTACTTTGTTCCGCTTCTGGTGCTGGTAACGACCGCTATTTCTGAACGCGCGATCTACACTGCCTTATAGCACAACAGCGCAATATCCGACATCAGCTAACCCCCTATGACGTGGTAACGACTGTATGCGGGGTTGCAAACACAATTCCCAATGTTCCCTGGAACATTAATGAAGAAAAGAGTAAAGAAATGCAATAAGAACAAAGCAGATATGAAACTTTCTCCATAACTTAGAAAAATGTACCAAAACAGAGCGAATTAAAAAATCTAGAAAAAGACTGTTTTTCTTGTAAAAGACAAATTTCTGTCCAAAGCACACGTACACGTAAGCCTTTCTGTAGATTATTTTAAAAAGTTCTCAGTAACTCAGTCTTCAGAGCGCCGATACAGACTGCCAGGAATTCAGAAGGTCGTGCAAGTTTTTTCTCTGTATATTATAATCACACTCACGCATTACTGACCTCGGCGCTAGTAGAGGGCGAGCAGTTAGCTTCGCGCTAAATCTTCGTGTCTATAGGCTTTATGTACGTAATTGCCCAATTAATGGCAATATATGACAAAGTTTCCAAATGCTATACTTGCTGTTTCTTAAGACGTACTTAATTTACGCTTTTTTTAATTCGGATATGATGCCACGTCTCTTCACTATTCTCGGCTAGAAAGAACGTTCGATGCATCATTCTCAGTAACTTATTCTATTATCTAGAACTTCCCCAGTCCTAAAAATAATCTTTTAATACCACGATTCACAAGTTTCACCACAATATTACCGTTGTTATGCAACCTAAGTTGGTAGTTGTTTACCGAACTTCCGGGACAGCCTATCCGTCCAGTCTTCAAGGGTCAAGCAATCCAACATATGTTTAGTTTTCGAGATACATGTCACTGTAAAATGACATCAGATCCCAAATGATGAAACATCTGAGTCTCGCAGCTACACGTGAAGAGGAGAGTCCGACTTCCTGGAAACAGCGGTACTTTCCGCGAAAAGTGGTAATTACGTACCCAACTGGTCTCCAATAAGTAGGCCTACATCCAGGACCTTGGTTGCAATACTCCAAATTCTCGTGCGATATAGCGTGAATTTCTCCGGTGTCTTCTTCCACAGGTGCAAGTATGACACCTTCAGTGGCTGGTGTCTGGACACTCCGTAAGCGACCTGCATTCCTGCGTGCCCGTGGTGATGCACTTCGTGTCTCTCAGAGGCGCTGCTGCCATGTCGAACCACATTAGCGTCAGGATGTCGACCAGAAGACTGTTGGGCACAATCCTGCACCTCAGTTAACAACTCGGCCATTACTGATACCGAACACTAACCGCTTGTCACAGTATTCGTCGCGTGTATATTGTGCGCTCATTCATTCACAACAGAGCCCTACACTGTGCGTCTAGAGGGAACGTAACAATGCACATACTCCCTGTGTCAAAGAACACTGCTGACAAGTATATTTCCCCATTTGACAGTGACGTTTGTCTACAACTGAATGCATCAAGACATATGATGAATAAAATTTTCGAAGTTTTTTGTTCAAAGAAATCACCGTGTGGAGAATTGTGCACGATGTCTTTGCACTATAAATTTCTAAATTATTTTCCGCCGAAGGTCAGATAAAGATAGCTTGAAATGGCCGCGGACAGGAAAAAGTTCAGAATTCTGAAACTGTAAACTAACCATGAATTTTCAATAACCACTGCAAATACGAAAGCTCAAGCTCAATGATAAGTATGAACGTATAACTCGCTGCAACTTCATAAAACTTTGCATTATGTCCTCAGAGTGTACTAATACTGCATATTCCTTATGACTCGATAAATACCGATTATTCCCCTACAGGACATAATCTACTAATCCTTATAATAAGATATGTTTGTTCTCTGTGAGGTGCAGACTGAACTTTTGTACAATTTAGATGAATGTCAGTCTTCATAGAGTTAAACTGTGGCACGTTTTCCAATGAAATTTAAGAAGCGTATTACACCCATAATAGGGCGAGCCCGACTCGGCTTTCTCACACTCCGATGTGATCGCCCATACGAATCCAACCATTCAACCCCCTACAAATCCCTCTACTAAACACAGCAATCCTACTTACCCTCACAAAATCTATCGGAACAACAGTCACACTAATATAAATAATAAAATGATCCCACGCAGGAGCTATCGGAACAACAGTCACACTAACAGGAATAATCAAACGATTCCACCAATACGACAAAAGCGCAGATACACTTTAATTTCCGCCAAAAGTCAAGTTCTTTCTTGCAAACATGGGACGCTTAACCTTAATGTCCGTATAACATTAAAACGCGCCTTGAATAAGAAGGTTATGAATTCGAATGTTAGAATTAACTTCCGCAAGGTATATTTTATGCTTTGTGAAAAAGGTCACGATCCATCGGGATGTACCAAATTCGTGAGATTCTTGAACAGGTGTGTCATCATAAACATTTCAAGTAATGTCCTATACGATGGTGAGTACCAGAGCATTTGATCCGGTGAGGAATTTCAAAGGGCATAGCTACACAAGTCTCTCTTTCCTTACAGAGTCATCAGAAGGAACGAAGAATGCCGCCGTGGCCTGTACTGACCAATCTGGACCCAAATTCGAACCCGGAGTATTCCGAATACAATGACAAAATATTAGCCACTCGATAATAACTGACCTCTCTTTAATATTCTTGCAACTTCGTACATGAAATTTCAAGCCTGCTAGCTACAACTATGCACAATCTAATCGACTAAAACCAGTCTGTGATAAGCATGTTGTGCACAGCAAGCGGAAAGCAACTATGCTTGAACTTTATCACGCAATCCGATGAAGCAATATTCAACACACTGGTAATGTGCATCGTCGTGACGTACGAACTGGGTTCCAGTAATCCTCGTCGAAATGCTGGACCTTCTTTCTTCATTCAGAAAACGATCGATAGTATCATTTACCCTGACATGCTCCAGCAATTCGCAGTCCCACACGCGGAGGGAAAGACTTGCACACCATCTTTCTCCAACAGGACAGCGTTACACCTCATTTTAGTTATCACGTTGTGCGGTTTTCCTACGAAGTATATCTGATCGATGGCTTGGCAAGAATGGTCAAATTCCATGGCCCCTTAAACCGCCCGATCTGACTTTCTTAGATTCGTTAGTGCATAGGTTTGTGAAATCAAAAGTTTCCAGATAGACAATCACAAATATTACAGAATTAAAGTAATTATATTTAACTCTATTACACCTCACACGCCATGAAAAACGTGGTGAGAACTTCAATGCCGTCTACATGTGTGTAGAGCCACACTTGACGCCCATGATGAGCTACTTCAAAATGCGAGCACACGCAAATGTTGTCAATTCGTAGTTTCACTGGCCACGAAATACCGGAGTACACTTTCAGACACGCTGTATCTGCTATTCAGATTTCCAGGAGTGCGCTGATGCTCATGTTACTTTGCATCGATACATGAAGAAATGAAGCTTGCCTAAATCCACCCATTGCGGCTAATAAAAAAGACTTGCTATTCAAAAATGATATATCTCTGTATCTACGTATCCATATCCGTGCAATGATGTCACTATTTTACGTAAAAATCCTACTAACACACTACATACGTTCATACCACTTTACTCGTACTGTACACTGCTACATGTTTTAGACCTCAAGGGGCTATCCTCAGGGAATACTGATACATTTTATGAGCAGTGTCTTATGTTACGTAGCAACTGACAACTGCTACGTCACATATAGGATATCATGCCGCTCTTTAATCCGATACTGACATCTGGACAAGTATTTAGTTGACCTGCTCACAAAATGTATCAGTACCCCCTGAAGATGGCCCCTTGAGGGTTGAAACATGTAGGGGTGTAACAGTGCGAATAAAGTGGTGTTAATGTAGATAGTGTATTAATTGGGTTGTTCCGATTTTGGTAACGAGTACGAAAATAATTCCACGGCGTTAGAAGGTACGCAAAGATAATACAAATATAGATTAGTAATAGGAACAATGAGGGCAGACTGTAAAAAAAATTAAAAAATATTCACATGCTATGTTATGGCTGGCGGTGCTAATGAAAGCAGGTTGCTACAAGGTAGGGCCAGGAATTTAAACTCCAGCACCCCAAAAGTGTAAACTGAAACGAGACTCAAAAAAAGTTTATCCACATTCATTCATTCAAGGAGAATACAAATGCTACGACGCCGTTTTTATCTGCGGTTGCCAAAGCTCCACTTTTGTTAGGAGAGACTACCACTAGAAGATAAAGTTGAAAGTACTCGTAAGACTAGCAGAGGCTGCATATTGCATAGCCTTCAACTTACAGTAGTTTCTTAAAAAGACAAGCATGGATTCCGACCCGGGCTCCGATTCCATAGCGAGGATCAAGTTCTAAAATATATATATATATATATATATATATGGCTTTTGAGACTTTCTACTTTTCTGGAAATTAAAAACTTGATAATTTTCTATGCTTCTACGTGGAAACTTAAACAGAAGTCTTCAATTTCATGTTGGGAACATGAAGAGCCGAGTGCTGGCCCTCTTGTTGCCACGAAACAAGGAAAAGTTACGACGCTTCATAACTACTCTAGTTGATCATGTAGGTGAATTTACAGTTTTACAACAATCAAAATAATGTTATCGTAGGACGTATAAGTCACTTCTTGCATAAATTAATCTCTAACCTAAGAAATTAGACGTTCTTAAACAAAAATATATTTCCAGGGGAAAATAAGCACGCGTGTAACTCACACGTTTGTTATAGGTAATCTTGTACAAACGCAGTACAAATTAAACATGCTCCAAAAATGAAAATTTGCGATTAATAGTGGCCATTTAGCATCTCATATTGCCAAATCGCTGTAAACTTTCTCACACGCTATTCAAAATAAAATACACGTACACGAAACAAATAATTTAAGTTGTGCAACTTTTATGTGGTACGATTATACGCACTTTCCTACATATACTGCCTTGGCAGAAGTGAGACTTTGCTGCAATATCCAGACCGACTGGGGACCCCAAATATGATTCCCAATGGGTGCCAGGAGAAATGAATTCCGGATTAATAAGGCCGAAACGCGAGACATTCACACATATGTTTCAAAAGTGGAGGATACATGAAACTACGGTATCACCACCCCTACAAGCTTTCGTTTAGTGGTACTTGGTTTAGTTACATATAAAAAGAGGCCTCAACAACACAAAATGAGAAGTGTTTAGGCTCTTACCTAAATTAATTGTTGACATTTTCCATTCCGTGCATTACAATTCAATTATTACAATTCGAATGAACGAATGCATACAATTTTATTAAGTCACAAAATTACAACACACTCTGGCAGCATAGCCCGAAGGTTCAATGGGCGATAACAAAATCCGCCACTAAGCCCATTCTGAGCCATTTTAACCCACCGACCATCCTCACAACCTATTTGCATCTCCGTAATATCCACACCTTAATATCAACCAGAAGTTTCCTCTGTCATCCAAATTTACATTTCTTAAAGATTTGTTCACCAAATGTATTGTTCTCCCACATTAGCTACATATCAAACACGCCAAATAACTCTCAGATTTCACTAACCTAACAAAAGATTAAGTGTATAAACCATGAAGATATACTAAATCGTTCATCTCATCTTTCTCAGGTCCCGATATTTTCCTACGTAGCTTACTTGGTTTCAACGCTTTTTTATTTAACGTCTCTCAAAGCAGCAGACCATTTTGCAACGCCCAAACTAAAACATCCAAAAAAGACTGTCTTATATAACCTAACCTTCAGCCTTCCAGAAAGCAAGCTGCCGGATCTCATACAAAATGTAATTAAAATTATATAAGAATTTCTTCAGCTCAAGTATAAGAGTGAAACACACAAAGACGGGCAGAAAATTTTTGTACGTGGTACCTGTAATATTTACTAATACGGAAATTCCAAAATATAAATTCTACACAGGACAAACATACAGAATTTTACAGGAACTCTTTAACGCAGAACTCAACACTTAAGGGCGGTCTCTACGCACCAGTGATGTCGTCCGCTCTACTTCGTGCAGTCCCCGTTGACGATAATACTCTTCGTATTTTGGGGAAAGGTCCCTGGAATAACTGGGGTGCAATCAAGAATCAACCAATTACTGCAAGAAAAAAGTAAGGGGATACCATTGGTTTCTTAAAATGGGTTTACGTACCAGACAAAAGAGATAAGAAATATACAGATTTAACACATTTAAAGTTTGTACTGCTCTGAAAAGAACATTACAGAAAAAAAAATTATAAGAATCTCCAACTATCCACTAATTTGAATACCGTTATCCATACAGTTACGAGAATAACGAACTGTTTATACCACAGACATTAAATACTTGTAAACTTCAGCACGCTCGAATAATAACTTTAAATATAGGCTTACTGAGATCGGCAACAGACAACAGAAAACACATGACAAAGCAGCTACAAATATTTTAACTTCATGTTAAAATCTTTCAACTGGCAAGGAATTACAGAATTAAATGAATACGAGACGCTGCTGGATTGAGGATGAGATAGAATGAAAAATTCAATGGACACGAACAGAACTCAATACGGAACATTCCATGATGTGAAGTTTGCATTTTTCCTTTACACGACACGTGTGAAATCTACACAATATGGCGTGAAAAGTACGCTGTAATGGAGTATCGGGGCGTATACATTTTCCAAATGCTCTCTTTGTTAGTATGCACAATTAATTATTCTTTATATTCAATTAAAGCTAACATGAATTTATTGTTACGAAGCTAATGTAACTGTGCACAGTAAGAAATAGATGTTAAAGTTAATTCGTCAATTATTCAAAACCGTGGAAAACCCTAAATTTGTTGGTTTTAATTTATCTATTTTGTAGCCTGTGCCAGTTTTTTGACTATAAGCCAAGTTTTCAAAATTCTGTCTGTAGGTCCATTTGAGATTTTACAAAGCAAGTGTTATAATAAACGTGTAGTTGCTGTTAAAGCTAAAGGCTACAGGTTACTGGGATTTGATTCCGGGCAGAGACAGGGGCTGTATTCTATTGTATTTCGACCCAGCCGGCTCTGCAACCTACACAGCTTCTTATTCAATGGGTATTGTGAGCTGCTTTCTCGGAGATATAGCAGGTATAACGTAAAAACTGCTGAGATTAGTAATAAATGGAGCTGTATCTCCACGCAGGAAGGTCGATTCCCGACGGTGTCATTGGAATTTTTCATTGCCATAATCCGCTTGGGGAGGTAAAGACGGCCCGTGCGTAGGACTGACAACCTTACCACCTTCACGTGCCGACTGTATCGAAATTTCCCGAAACCCTCTGGGCCTGTACAGGGATTGTTTTTGTTTATATATGTGTATGGGCTATAAAACCAGCAATCAACACTGGTACCGTGATAGTACTGTTTATAGCGAAGGTGCATGTGCAGTAGTGTTTATTATTATTTCTTCCACAACAGCTGAAACGCAGTTTGCAGTGGCATGACTAGTTTTAGCACGACTCATGACACAAGCTAAAGATACAGAAGCACATGTTCCAAATGTGTCATTGACAATTTTATGTTGTGCATTAGCCTGGATGTTCCGTTACGTCATTTACAAATAAACGGCTTCAAGGATAATCGCATTACAGATAAAAGCACTGCAAGGAATAATAAATAATTTTCATCGTATTTTGTGAAATAAGTACCACATTAAAGAAAAGTTTCAAACTAAACCTACAGATACAAATACATGCTGTGTTACTGGCCTTTCTTACGTAGGATTAACCGTTCTCTAATTAACTGAAAAAAAGAAAAAGTTGGAATTGATCTTCATATCATGTAGGGGTTCCAACGAGTCGATAAAGAACCAACAAACCAAACAACCTAGTAAATAACTCGACAGAAGAGTCCTTCCTAGAAAGCTAATGTGGACTAAGACACTCCAATGTCCTGCCTTCTTAATGCGAAAGTTCAATAACGTGTTCATATGAGCCCATCACTGGCCCATACCCTGCACCAGAGGCACAACCGAAGAGTGGATGTCCATCTCCACACATTCTTAACCTAGGGGCTAGACTGAATCCAGTCAATTTTATTACCCCTTCATCACTACATACAGTAATAGATTCCGTCCAATGGTGTTCATATTAATTCCTATTCTAAATAGAAGTGACAGATTTATGTGTCTCACAACTTAACAGTTTACCGTGTGTTTGAAATATTTATTAAGTAATCTGAAAAATACCCTGCGATTCGCAAGTCCTCAACTTCCTAACTGTAACCTTGTCGGCAAAACAAACTGGATAAAATAATATGCATGATTTCAGGCTTCCACCATGAAGTAGATGAGAACTGCGCTCTTCTGGGCTACTACGCAGCGAGTAACGGTAATTTACTGCCGACGTTTCGGGATAACCTATGTGTCCCATCTCCGGGGGTTAAGAATCCTCCCCTGAAGTTTGGACCAACAGGTTGTCGCGAAAAGTCCGTAAGAAATTGCCACTACTCGCTGCGTAATAACACAGAAAAGCGCAGTTCTCAGGTTAAAGTAAAGGTGGATCATCTGTAACTTATACATTTTAGTTTGCTTGACATCATCATTGACCTCGTGTATGCGTACATTCTATTTAATTTGTAGCTATGCTGACACTAGACAGATAACTGCGTTACACAATAACACTGCAACAATGCCGGAAATGATAAAATAAATAATAACAGCGCCGTCAACATAACTAAACTAAACTTCTATATTCTTTAACATAGCTACATGTTTCGATCTTACAAAGTCATCATCAGGCTAGCATTAGAACACTTTAAAAAGATATACTAAGCTGAAAATCCTAGAAATGAGACCTCATTTTCACAAAATTGTGTCTCATATTTTCACGTGGTTTTATAAGTGCTCTGAATTGTGCCATCCCCGTTGTGTAGTATAAACTAGCAATTAGGTATGAAGTCGATAACACAGCTATTGTTAGTTAGATTCTTCTGTAATTTTTGTGTTTTATGATTTTTTGCCCCTGGTTTTGTTTTGTTGTATTTGTTTCTTGGTTTTTTTTTGGTCCTTGTTTCTTCGATTTGTTGATATTACTAAAGCATACATTTACGTATGTATTATAAAGCAGTTCCCCCACACACTCAATATAGATACACTATACTCAAACAAAGGCCTTGATGTAGAGATCTCCTCATCAAACACGCCGCCACACAATTATATAAATAATCTTAAGTGTGTCGAATGACAAAGACCTGATGATGGCCACTACCGGCCGAAACATGTAGTCCTTTGACCTAGAATATAACATCTAATTAAACAATAGTTGTGTTATTGACTTCATACCTAATTGCTAGTTTACAAGTGCGTTAATGGGATTAAAGCAGATAAAATAAATTAACCTACTTACAAACCCGCATGAAAATATGAGACCAAGTTTTGTAAAAATGAGGTCTCATTTCTAGCATTTGCAGTTTTGTGTATATTTTTAAAGTGCTCTAATGCTAGGCTGATGATGACCTTGCAAGGTCGAAACATGTAGCTATGTTAAAGAATGTAGAAGTTTAGTTGTGTTGGCGGGGTTGCTGTTATTTTATCCATTAAATTACAACGAACAACGGCAAGTAAAAATTTAAAAATATATATCAGAAATTGATTTATCTTATATTTCCGCCACAACCCAAAATACACCGGAGTAAAGTCTTAGACCCAAGAAAATTACATGTCACTTCATGTGCTATCTTTCCGTACCAAGAGTATTTTTAGATAACATTTTAGTCTCTGTTCGACCTTCATGTTAGCTAGTGTTGCACTGCACCAAATACGAACCAAATTAATATTTACTCCACAACGTTTAAATCATGTATCAAAAACAAAATTTCGTCGCAATTCTTCGAGTAGTGGTTGAAATGAAACTTGCGGAGTGACAGACGGTATATGCAACCTTCGCATTAACTGCTGGGATAAATGCAGCTACATACGTATTATATATTTTTCGTATATGCATTCAGCGTAATAAACGCAAAATCTGAAAAATAAATTATCATCCCTTATATTAACGTCTAACATGTGACTGCCAATATTTTCTGATTCACGGTCCAATAAACAGGAGTGCATCTTACAAGGCCCGTACACTACTGTCTCACATTCTACATAAGAATGAAGTTGCTACCTAACACTATGTCTAAATACACTCATTTACAATATAGTGATAACGTACTCCAAGCTGCAGAATTTTTTTCTGAAAAATAGTCGCTACGCTGCACAGGAAATAATCCCCGTCCCCTATGGAACTGAAAGTCTTATTACCATATTCGCAATAGCCTGCCACTGGTCTTCATCCGGAGAAAGATGAATCCCGCCCTATTTAAGGCCCATTTTTCTCCCATACAGGCCTAAAACTACACTTTAGTTCGTACATCCCGTCCTGAAAGATGCACACTACAATGAATAGATATAGCGTCAACTAATACTCTTGTACATACTGCAATTTATTATATTTTATACGACACGTTCCGGCTTCTTTTGGCCACCGTCAGGCG
>Ga0123355_10004626_pt1 | contig 20021 bp, 13 predicted proteins | sample TergutEmb28metaG_3_FD_89872 | JGI IMG/M metagenome (GOLD analysis project Ga0123355, IMG submission 89872) | Embiratermes neotenicus P1 segment gut microbial communities from Petit-Saut dam, French Guiana - Emb289 P1 | ecosystem: Host-associated > Arthropoda: Insects > Digestive system > Gut ...
GTTATTCCTGTGGTCAGCCAGTCAGGTGCCTTCTCCGGTTCCTCTATTATTGCATTGAAGTTTTTGGTAATATGCCTGTGAGTAGCTGGGAAAGCTTTAAGCCAGTGATTTTGTATTTGATCATTTCCAGGAGATTTCCAATTGTGAGCTTTAGACAAATATAAAGTAATTTCCATAATCTGTATAGGCATCCAATCCATACGACTAACTTTTCTTTTCAGTTCCCTTCTTATCCATTCTGCTCTTTCATTATACTGTGTTTCTTCTCCCCATAGTGACTTCCAGTAAGTCTCTGCTTCTTCCATAGATGGAGGTTCTCTGGCCTCTATATTCTTCATGCCCAGGTTTCTGTACAGTTTTTTAGCATCTTCTTTAAACATCTTATTCTGACTATACTGTGTTTCTCTTTTTCATACCTTCTAATTCTTTGGGCTTTTGCTTGCACTTTCTGCTTCAATGTTTCTGTCAACTGTGCAACTTCTGTAGTGTTTGTCACTCTATATTTTTAAAAAAAATCATCCTCTTTTTCCTGTTAAGCTTTCCATTATCAGGGCCTATTCCAGTTTCAGCTATTATTGATAACTCTTTTCTCCAGTTGCTTATCTGTTTCTGCATTCTTATTTTCCAGAATTTTACATCTCTTCTATTTTTGCTTTTTTACTGGGCTCATTCAGTGTTTGTGTTATGATTGTGGCTGCAGTGTATGTCAGGTTGTTTATATCTGTTCTGTCCATTTCATCTTCTTCTAAAAGTTCTTCAATTACTCCATTTATTTCGTCCTGGAACTTTATCAATTTGCTGTTTGTTTTTAGTTGTGGCAGCTTCTCCCTTTCAGATATTTGTAGGAGCCTCACCTTATGCCACATTATTTGAAGGTCTTCCTTTAGCTTATTCCTAACTGTGTGCTGCTCTTCTTCAGCACTTCGGTGTTTGTTATTCTCTACTTTACCAAAGCCAGTATTGTTGTTTTCTTGGTCTCTCTTCTGGTGCTCTATAACATTTGTATCCATTTTGTCGCCATTCACTCCATTTGTGTAATCTTCTGTGTCATCCCCTATTTTAAGTCTAATATTTTCTTTTATCTCATCAATTTCAACAGCTGTTATTCTTTTAGCTTTTAAGATGTAGTTCTTCTGGTTTAACAATGCTTTTGCATCTATATTCATTCTCGTCATTGGGTTCCTCTCTCTCCATAATTTACATACTTCCTTATAGTTCTCTCCTAATTAATGTCTTTTCTTTAATGTACGTGAAACAGCACAACACTTTCTTCATCTCCTCTCAGCTCCATCAGATTTGTTTGTTCAGTTTCTTACCATTTTCTTGCCCAACTCCGATGTTAGGACTTTGAGATGGTCCAAGTTGAGTTTCCTTGGTATGGTTACCATTCTCTTCAGTGCTGTCAGAGGACCTTTGCTCTTTCCTTCTTCCTGGTTGTGTATTATCTTGTTTTCTAATCATCATCGCTGTCCCATGATTAGCTAGGGATGTATTCTGTCCACTGTGGTATAGCCCCGCCTGCCGCATTAAGGCTGCTTGAATCCAAGGGTCGCCACTTCTCAAAATTCACCATTCTTGGTCTCTTACCCTCCACCACAGATGCATCTGTAGTCTCTTGGCACGGTAGTGTACACCTTGGACTAGGGGATTTTTTTTTTCCAAAGTTTACTCCTTTATATCCACCGTGTTCCTTTTAAACAGGCTCACCTCTGGTCGGATGTAGTTACTCACTACGCACGGATGGTCTTGTGTGCAGGGAAGTGAGTGGCTGGTGCCTCAAGTTGCACTACTGCACACCTGGGCTGGTGAGGACTAGTGCAGGGTCAACCCCTTACAAAGGTTCTACCTCTGCCATACCCATTGAACCATTATTATTATTATTATTATTATTATTATTATTATTATTATTATTATTCAGCTGTTGCCTGATTTTCAAAGAGTTCATGTCACTGACCAAATGCTTCTTATTCATTATTTTGCCAAAACCTTCGAAACTACATATTAATTGTTATTCCTTGCTGCATTTGCAAATATAGACCAGGCAAAGAATGAGCAGTTTCACAGTTGTTTAGCTTTTTGGGAAAATACCTGTTGTGGATAGTACTAAGAGTACTACACAGACCTCGAATGTCATGTTCTTGTTAGCTCTTCTTTTAAGTCTCTATATTTCTGGAGCTTCTCGATGATTTTGCTGTAGAGGTTGTGACTGTTGGGAATTGCTACTGTGGGGACACCCACATGTCATTCCATCTCCTCCTATTCAATCCCGTTTCACCTCACAGCTCTCCTTCGTCTGTACGTACACCAATCAACACACAGACCTAGTCAACAGTAGCTTAACCACCACAGCAAACCACTCTCTCACTCCCTCCTCTGTCTACTTCAACGAACAAAGAAAACGGCCCCCTGCAAGCGGGACTACCTTCAGTAGCCACACCTATCAGCTCTGTCGACCAACCAATGGCAGAGCAGGCTGACCAGCAGTGACCTGTATAAAAAGAGGCCATCTGACCAACGAAATTGAGCCCATTAGCGTTAGCATATTCCCCATGTTAGAGTTTAGGTGTCTGTTACTGAGCCCAGCAATGCGGTCAAACGCAGGAATGGCTAACAGACGGGGGGTCGTCGACTTGCACTTCGCGCAAATCTCCGCCCCCAGTTAACACTTTGGCTTGGCTTGGATCGAAATTCAGTGATTTTTGAGTCTAGGGTCTCTTGGACACGGTTGGTAAATTATTTGAAAAGATCCTACTGACTAGGTTCTTACATGTAGTAAACGAACGCGGACTGATGCGAGACGAGCAGTTTGGGTTTAGACCCAGGCATAGCACGTCCTTGCAGCTGGCCCGCCTCGTTGAAAGAATAACCAGGAATTTCGGCGAAAAAAGGGTCACCGGCGCAGTTTTCCTCGACGTGGCCAAAGCCTTCGATACCGTCTGGATCGACGGCCTCCTCTACAAGCTAACGCTCCTCAACTTCCCGTCTTACATAGTCCATACAATCTCATCCTGCCTCAGGGGTCGGACGTTCGAAGCGTCCTTCCAGACGGCCACGTCATCTCGTCGAGGTATGCGGGCTGGGGTGGCTCAGGGGGGATTGATCTCCCCTGTCCTCTTCAGTCTGTATGTCAACGACATGCCGTCGCCCTCGCACCACGTCCCGCAAGCCGACGCTGCTTGTCAGCTACCTGGAGTCATACCCCAACGACCTTCAGCTTGCTTGAGTGAATGGAGAATCGCCATTAATGTCTCTAAGAACACCGCGATAATCTTCGCGCGTGCCGGACGGCACTTCATCCAACCCCGACGAGTAACACTCTTCGGGGAACCAATCGAATGGGTCGAAACAACTCGTTATCTGGGGGTGACCCTAGATACACGATTCACCTGGTCGCCTCACATCGATCATGTTAGGAAGAGGGCTGCTCAGAGGTTGGGTATGCTGGGTCCCCTCAATACGAAGAGTGATCTATCTGTCAGGAACGGAGTCCTGCTATATAAGCAGCTCATCCGCCCCATGATGGACTATGCGTGCCCCGTCTGGAGATCCGCTGCCCGCACCTATGTCCGGAAGCTACAGGTGTTGCAATTCAAGTGTCTTCGCCTCGCTACTGGTGCCCCCTGGTACATAAGTAACGGGCAGATACACGAGGATCTGGGCGTTCCGCTGTTAGCCGACCACATCAGATCCCTGACCGAGAGCTTGGACTCAAAGTTAGCTGATGTGGGGAACCCCCTAGTACGGCAACTCGGCAGACACTTACGCTGACCAAGGGTTGACCCCGTCGCTTGACGCGCAAGCCAAGGGCGGCAGGGGAGAGCAGGCCAGTCGATGCCATCGCCCGCGATGGCCAAGTCGACTAAACGAATCGCGCTCGGCGCTGATCAGCCGAGCGCCCTTCGGCTACCCTGATTGAGGTTTTCCGTGTTTTTCCTCCGTTGTAAGGCAAATGCCAGGGTATTCGATGAAACGTTGGGGCACGGCCCGCACTCCCCTCCACCAGGCGCGGCGGCTTCACCTAAGCGCCTGACAAACGTCGCTTAACTCCAGTATGCGACAAAGCCAGTCTGGGCTCGGAACCCAGATAGCCAACCAACCAAAGTTTATCCCTCCCATACTTAGTCCAGGGCAACCTAAGCCCTAGCCTTTGGCATAATCAGTCAAGGCCCTCAGCCTGACTTCAAAATCGTTAACGTAGCCACATTCCCCTGTTAGAATTAGGTGTCTGTTACTGAGCCCAGCAATGCGGTCAAACGCAGGAATGGCTAACAGACATGGGGGACCCCCCCACCCACCCAGTTAACACTTTGGCTTGGCTTGGAGCGAAATTCAGTTCGGAAGGAGTAAATTGCCCGTGGCACATCAAGAAGAAAGCTCAGCAAGACTATATCAAGATAGAAGGACCCACGCCCGGCTGCCCGGTCACGATGCCTCGTGAACTCAGCCTTCCTCTGCATACAGCGAGCAGCCTTCGGTCAACAACTGCACCGACCACTAGCTGCTGAGGTTCACCGTGGCACTCGGGTCAAGCCCAGTCGTGCATCAAGCGGTACACCGTCACCCGCGGCTGACCAGACGCCTCTCCACGACATCGCACCGCAGAGACCTCGACCAAGCGGACCAGTCACTTCCTATCTGACAGGAGGTCTCCACACTACACACCCTGCTGCTGACCAGAAGCCGTTACTCCTCACAGCAGCCTTGTCCAGTGTGAGCCGTGCCCGCCAGGCTCTGCTCAAGGCCGTCTCTATGAGGAAGCAAAGTGTCTGGAGCTTTCTGTCCCGTCATTACCTTCCCAAGGTTATCGTCTGGGGATTGGCTGCTGTGGGAGGGTGAAAGGGTTGGGGGCGTTTCCTGAGAGTTTTCTTGTGGGGTAATTGAAGCCCAGACTCTCACTTCTATTCTACTTCTTCTCTTGTACGTTTGGAAGAGGCTGGCCAGCCGAGAGGGATCTGCCTTCCCGGGTTTTCTACGCTGTCGCTGGGTTGATGATTGAGTATGACTAAGTTAAATTCCATTTTGGGTTGCTGTATTTTTAAATTGCCGTTTAGGCTGTTTGGGGGGCATACTCGATGTCAGCCCAGTGGGCGCTATGGACTGAGACAAGGTAGAAAGAATTTTTGTTTTGTCTCCCGTAAGTTTTGTTGGTATTTTTCCGTTTCTGTGATTTGTAGTACGAGTAACATTGATAGTATGTTATGGGCCTGTTTTGTGTTGTACTGTAATGCGCGCAAAGTGTTGCTTCAGTTTGAAGGACGCTGACTTTGTATTGAGACAGATGTAGTCTGAGCTTACGTAACATTGTCTATAAGGAAGCTCGGCAGTTAATCATTGACTTCTTACCAAAGAGTCCCATAAATAATCCTAGGGCACTCCATGTTGGATTTGTGGTTGGCAGAATAACAAAATGATAACACCAGTGTTCCATGTTGATATTGCATTATCTATCACTGGTGCTGTATCATATAAGTAACTGTATGTGATAATAAGTAAAATACTAAAAAGCAAACATTGTTGTTCTAAGGAAATGTAAGAAAAGTACAAAACTGATTTTCTTTCATTCCAGGCATTTGATGCACCCAGGAAGAATTTTATTCCGCCTAAATTTTGCCCTGTCAGGGTGTTTCCTTTGGCAAAAAGGGGAAGTGTGATATTTGTGAAACACTGAAGAGAGAATATGTATGAAGAAAATACGGTGATACCTCGGCTAACGAGTGACCCTGCTAACGAAGATTTTTTTCGCTGTTTTTCGGACTCGGCTAACGAATGTTTTAGTGGAAGCGCGCGCTAACATAAAGCAGCAAACATGAACAGTCGGGCCATTCCAGGAGCTTTCTTTTTCGTCTGTATGTGTGTTTCGGCTAACGAATGTGATCCCGGAACGAATTATCTTCGTTAGCCGAGGTATCACTATACATATACAAATATTGATGTTATTTGTACCCTTCCTATTTAAAGATTATGAACATGAGACAATATTAATCACTCGCCTACCAGCTGATTTACTTTTTAAAATATGTTTTGTTACAATCTTGTACAGAGTGAGAAAGTGGGGTTGATTCCCCCAGCATCTCCCAGCAAAGTCACAGCAAGGCAGTTGTACAGATTTCAGGCAGTGGGGTTTTTATATCATTATGGTGACAGAAAATGTGTATCATGTTTACTTGTAGAGTGTGGATGCAAATTATTGTTGTCATTTTATCTAACTTCCTGGTATTTCAGGATCAATTTAGCTGCAGCATAAACTGAATCTTATGATTTATATTAGTTGTATTATTTAATATATTCCTAGGTCTCGCAGATGGCCTATAGCCTTCAGGTTTGCCAACTAAAATGTAGGGAATTCTCATTTCTTCTACGAATGCTGCATTCCCCAGCCATGACATCCTTTTTTATTTTTTCACCCATATATTGGTGAAGAGCAAATAGGAACCCCATTCTGCAGTCTTATCCAGTTTCGTTTCACTTCCTGTCTCGCAGGTACAAATTTTCCGTACAACATCCTTTTTTTTCAAATACCTTTAGTCAATTTTACGTTCCGAAGAAAAGAGATCAAGTTTCATATGTGTACGAAACTGCAGGTTAAATTACGAGACTGGTGTTTTGGCGGTAACTCTGTGAAATCCGGTAGAAATTTACCGACAACTCGGACGGACATTATATCTCTGTCTGATTATTAGCAGATACTGTAGAATTTAATCTCTTCTTAATGTCTTCTATTTGTTACAGTCGTTCCCAAGTAGGTTAATTGGTACTTCTGAATTCTCTGTTGGCCACACTGCGAACTGGTCATTTCAGTTGTTCGTATTGTGAAGATTTTCGGGTTTGTTTTGTGTGACGGGGCAATAAGACCATGGTAAAGTTCATGAATCTTGAATACTTATCATTGTAGCCTAAAATCATTCTTTACCATTTTCCTTGCTTCACAGAATGGACAAACTGACGTTGAATAATCAGGTATGTATGTATAAACGCAGATAATTTAGGAATGTTAGGTTAGGTTACTACGTGATTAGTTGCCACGCTTTCAGTTTTTTTTTTTAATTCCTGTAGAAATTAATATATTGGAAAATTACAGAAATGAAATAGAAGTTTACTTTAATTATTCCATTCCTTGGGCATATACGTCAAAATTATTTCACCCGCCGGTAACTAAATACGGAGCTGATTGGATCGGAATAGAAGTTTCATTGGCATTGTATTCCAGAAGCAAGGTAGCAAAATAAAGACAGAATAAATCACGAAATATAAATGGAATAATTCAGCCAGAACTGTATCCGGAATTCCCTTTCATGAAGTCTGTTTTGATACTAAAATTACTTTAAAGTTGTCCACTCTGTGCATTTTTAAGATCAGTGTACCCAGTTTATTGCACCAACCAAGTGCACGGTATTAAATATATGTAAATATTAAGGCTGTATCTCTGACATGTTTCAGTACAAGTGTTCCATTTTCAGGGAGCACGTAATGCCAGGTTTAAAACCAAAGGTAAGCTGTTATGGAAAAGTTTCTACAGTCTACAGTAGCTCTATTGCTAATGTCAGTTATGTTTAAAGGGTACAACTTGTACAGGTTTTTAAGAACTTGTGGTTAAAATATGGTCAAACATTTTTTTTATGGTTAAATATGATTCGTACAAAGTAAAATTGTTGTTGTTACAGTTGGTAGTGGATACTTCTAGTCATGTGGCACTTTATATTCAGGTCTGTAGTGCGTACTTCCGTTCATAGTGGAAGGGTCCCATTGCTTGTGCTGTGCCGTGTATTGGAGCCAGTTGGATACCTGAACATGACCAGAAGTTCCCACTACCAACCACAACAGTAATAATTATACTTTGTACACATCATATTTAACCATATTAAAAGTGTTTTAATCATATTTTGACCACAAGTTTTTAAAAACCTCTGCAAGTTGTACCTTTTATACATAATGGACATTAGCAACGGAGCTACTGCCTACTGTAGAACCTTGTAAATAACAACTTATCATTGGTTCTAAACCTGGCATTTTGTGCTCTTTGAAGTCGGCACATTTGTACCAAAATATGTCGGAGATACATACTTATCATTTATGTACATTAAATACTGTGCATTTGGTTGGTGCAATAAATTGGACACATTGACCAAAAGTACTGTTTGCTTATTGGTTTATTCATCACACATCTTATGCCATGAATGATATACCGCAGGCGGTCAGTGGATTTCACCACAGAGACCTGTGCAGTTCTGTGGTTGACAAAATGGCAAAGGAACAAGTTGTATTTTGAATACTTAGTTTTTCCTTGTAGCACTATTCCACCAAGGCTCCATACTTATATTTCATTCATTTGCCACTAATGCTGTGTACTATTAATAACTTACGGGGTTTATAAATAAAATGCTGAAAAATACACATATTTACTTAAGTGTAAAAATAATAATTTTTTGTGTCGTTCAAGGTGTTTGATGCGATTGTGTCATCAGCATAATATTCTCCATGTTTACAGATTGTGTCAATGAGGCAGAAGGTTAACAAAGCTAAACTTTATACAATTAATAAGTTGGTACGTGAATTGAGAAGGTTAAAAAGCAAAAATGGTTCTGAGGAACAGAAGAAAAAGTTTAACAGAAAAGCTGAGAGGTTAATGGAAGAAGTACTGGTTATAAAGGTTGGTGTTTGTTTAGATATCATTCCAGCAAAATCCCCATTCCTCCCACTTCCCTTTCATTTGGTTTCTTCTGAGAAAGATGTAAATATGTTATTGCCATTGTGTGTTTATGGGATATAATTTTATATGATTAAATAACTCAGGTAAGAAATATGTCATATTATTTCTGGACTTGAAAAATGTTATAACTGTATTTCATTTAAAATGTTGTATTTAAATCTCTCAGTAAAGTTTTGTAATGAAGTAAATAAAGTGACATGTTCTTTTTCAGAAACAAAAGGTGGATGATGTGTCAAAATTTGCTCTTTGCAATTCCAAGATGTTAAGTGAAATCATTGCTGATGTAGGTATCTTTGTCATTTCCTCGGCTGTCAGAACATTAGATGTGAATAGTAGTGTCTATGTGTGCATGACTGAGAAACTGGTATATGTAGTTGGACTCAGGCGAATTCTTATGTCTAGTGACAAGGTTAAGATATTGTGGAGCTTACTGCTACTTCTGTGTATGTTATTTTGTTGTGGTGCTTAATACATTGACTGTCATGACTTTTATTTATTTTTTTGTCAAAGTAAAATATTTGGCATTGTTCCAAGCCAGATTATCATATATACGTGATAGGGTGTGGATGCTGCAGTACCTGGAAGGCATAGAAGACACACAGTTTTAAAGACTGTGTATGCATGTATGTGTTTGTTGCAGAGCAGACTTTGGTTGCTGCCATGGTATAAAGTAATGGGTCTACAACAGACACTGCTGTTGACTATGGCAGTAAACATGTTAAGCACAGAACCAACTTTACTTTAACAAAGCCAATATTTTGCAGATGTTTAGTACTTTACAATGATTATTTCATTGCAGCCTGCTGCGTCACTAAAAGATAAAGCATTAGCCAGAATTTCTAGTCAACCGACAATTTCAACATGTGTCAGTCAGTTTCATACAAAATTTCCTGTGTGGCAAAGTATTGTGCCACAGTTAATACTGAAGCTTGGACATAAGAAGGCAAGAAAGCAAAGAAATAAAAAATTAAAATCGTGTGAGAATGCAGAGAAAAAAGTAACAGAATGTTCCAAAGAAACAGTTTGTATTAATAGTAACAAGTGTGGCCAAGATAAGACTGTGACACCCTTGAATTCTGATGCAGAGTGTGTTACTCAGAATGAAGAGAAACAACAGAAAATTCCTGCTTTTGAGGAGAAAACACTAAATGGCTTAAATAAAAAAATAAATATGGAAATTGCGAGAATGCAGACACGCAGTAGCAGTGGCATCATAAATGAAATTAAAATTGTGAACAGAAGATTAGCAGAAGTGAAGAGACTCACAGAACATTTAAAAGCACAAAACAGTACTGAAGATGACAGCATGATTGATCTACATTCCGTGCCTGTTTCCCCTTTTGCTACAACAATTGATCCATTCTTTGTATCTGAAGATGGTAAAACTGAATATCTGACTACTGCAAGTGTAAGAGAAGAAATTGATGCTCATAAGGAAAAAAAAAAGCCAAGACATCCTGCATCTAATAAAAATGATGAAAGGAGATTCTTTGAAGCAGAAAAAAGAAAACATCTGCCAGAACAAAAACCAAAAAATTCTAACTTCAAGACTTTCCAGCAGCAACAACCAGTGAATATTTCCGGAAACAGAAGTAAGCAGTCATCATTTACGAGGCAGAAAATGAATGAAATTCATCATCATAAGAAGCAGCAGAATGCAACAGCAGGTAAGTATCCAGTTGTATGTGCTCTTTCACTGAGACTGGGCACTTGAGAAATATAGTCTCATTATCATGTGATGAAATTGTAAAAATTTAACAGTAGAATTTTTTATTCTTGACAATCTGATAAGTTTGAAGAGCATGCATGTGGCGTGTCAATGTGCAAGGTTTGTGTTAAGTGTTGGTTATTAAGGTTATCATTTATTTTTAAGAATAACTCATAATTTAAATGCAGAATATGTACCTTTTGACCAGTTAGAGTTAATCTGTATTAAGTTGTCCCTCCAGTAGCATTCAACATGTCCCGTGGAATTGTCCATCATGGTGAGAATGGGATTCTGAGTTTAATTTCTGGATTGTGCTAAGGGGTAGCCTGTGTTATGCACTTTTCCCAGGTCGTATGGCCATAGTGTATTTATGGCTATTGCAGTACTTGTTTATTGGATAGCTTGCTGAGTCGGAGACAAAATGAATACATGTGAAAGGAAAGCTTCAGCTTAGAGGTAGGGATGAGAGAGTCAAAAGGAATTTTGCGTGTGTGGCTACTAGCCATGATGTGCAGAAGAAGTTCTTGACACAGGACACTATGTGGTGTTGTGTACACTGAATATGTGGCAGAAGTTAAAAAACATTAGTACATTTTAGCATACAGTTCTGTTAGTAAGACCTCTCTAAACTTTTGGCCAAAATGTAGTGAGATTTCACTGACAGAACAATTGCATGCAAAAATGTACTTACTCATACATTTTTTAAATTCTTGTAATAAAAAGTACCTGAGGATGGTTCGTGCAAACTGAAACATGTACTGTGCATTTTGTACTGTTTATTATTCATAGCAACAAATGCACAAACATGTATATACACATAATGAATTAATATGAAATATAAAAACATGCAACATCAATGAAGGCCGAGAGGTTAGTTTATATTGTATGTGATGGGCTTACTCTATTTTGGTGTATCATGTGTGCTTGTATGCAGATTTCCACATTGTATATGCAGCCACCTAACAACTTCCACATTTTATTAACATTTATAGATTTTATCGTACAACAATCCACTGCTTTTAGTGAAATGTAATTTTAATAATTTGTATCTTTAGCAAGCACAAAGTTAAGACTCCCTGAGGATGTACAGAAGCACTGAAACATGTGGGATACTTATAAAATATTTTAATATATATGTTTGTGCAATTGTTGGTATGAATAATAAAATGAAGCACAGTTTACATGACATTAAATTGTTGGATGGAGTTTTTGTTTGCTTGCAATATAGACAAACACAGTGGGGTGTATAAGAATAAAGAAATAAATCAGAAGTTTTTTCATTGATTTTCTTTTTCTTTAAGGTTTATGTTCAGGACAGTTGTATTACTCACCGATATTGAAGAAGAAATAAAAGTTTCCAATAGTTACAGTAGAGAACTTACATCATATTTCCTTTAATGAGTTAAAAATAAATTACTGATGATTTATGGAAGTTTACATGTTTTCTGTTGCAGATGATGACAGGTCAATTCATCCATCGTGGGAAGCAAAGAAAAAGTTGAAAGAGCAGCAGTGTGCTGTGTTTGCATTCAAAGGCAAAAAGATTAAATTTGATGATTAGTTAATGCAAAAGTAATGTCAGGAATTTACAGACAATGTGTGATTTTTGAGGATTCATTTCTTATGAGCCTTTGACAAACAGGAACCACTTGTCCAGTAACACTGGCATATCGAACAAGACTCAGCAACATCACCGCAAGAACCTAAAAATTGTTAAAGCAGCGTTAATAATACCATATTTGACAATTGGTAATGCCTTGAATAAATAATTTTTTACATTGATGTGACAGATTTTAACATAGTGGTGTTGTTGGCCGTGACTTATACCTTCTAAATTCATTTAAGCCAAAATACAAATAAACTTCCTTATCAGAGCTTGAAGACACTTCTAAACTTTCATGCATAATCCTGAAAACTGACTTCTTCATAATATGGAATGCATTATACTTCAAGTACCACCAGAGAGATCTTTGTTTCAGGCTCTATTCTTTGTGGATGCCCCTGATTGGACATGCCCTGTCTGTTCTTCTTTGTGTACCAAAGCACCATTGAAATGTAAATTGCAAAGGCAGTCACTGTACTGTAAAACATGATGGCGGAGGGGAGGGGGGGGGGGGCACATTTCTGAGGGGGCGGGAGATGTAGTACTAATAAACTAATAGTACAAATAAACTGAAATGTAAGGACATGTATGAAGACTGGGATGTACAAATTATCTAAAAATCTGGTTGTCACTTCCAAATTCTTGGTGCCAGAAGAGTTACATGCAGCTAGTTCATACTGAGGGCCCACAGTTCTGGAATGAGCCATGATCCTTACAGTGGTTCTTGTTTGGTGCATGTGAGCTGATACACATTTTTGTATGTATGGGGAAAACTGCAATAATTATGATGAAAATATGAGGTGCCACTGTAAAATATTTAGTCATCCTGGTGACTCAGGTACCTGGGATTTGGTTACACCTGTAGTAAGAGTTGTTGCAGCACCCATTGTGCATTGTGACACCTTGTGATCATAAGTTCTCAAGAGTTTGCACCTGTGAACTACTTGAAGAGTCTATGTTACCCCGCCTATTATTATAAAACCTTAATGTTAATTGTGGGGAGAACACAGTTACGGAATGTGTCAGTATAGTCGTTACCATCTCCCTTGAAGTTTAATGGTCTGTGATTTTGACTATCCTGACAGATTATTGTATGAGGTTGAGTCACGTGAAAACCTTAAATTGCATGTTGCAAGCGGGACCGCCATCTTTACACTACTAGTGCGCCATCATGTTGCATTCCTGCATCGTACTGTCACCTGTTGACCACTCTTCAAACCATCAGTATAATTGTTGTCAACTTACAGACAATCGAGCTGTGTTTCAAATTTTTATTGCACTTTTAAGGTTTTCATTTGAGTCTTCCTCGTAACAGGTGTTGTATGGTTCATGTCAGACCTTGCAGGCTTATACAAAAATGGTAATTAAATTATAACATCTCTTACCCCAACTTTACGGATACCAGATATTCCTGGGCAGGAATGCAAGTGGCTGTGTGGTTTAATCAATATTTAAACAATTAACGTGAGCTCTTGAAGTGCTGATGTAGTTGTTTGAAAATGCCAGTAGATTAAGACCTTGTTGAAATATATTTTAAGATATTTATTGTATACTGATTAGACAGTGAGCATTATGTATGATGTAATTAAGATAACTGTCCACTGAAATTTCTAAGTCCCACTTAAAATAGATGGTTTTTTGTAAATACATCCATGTTGATTTGAATTGTGGCTACCTGTGATTGTGGTCTTTAATTGTGAAACTGAATGTCTTCTGAATACAGGCCTCTGTGCTTGTATCTGCTTATATTTGCCTATGTCTCCAAAGTGATATTTGTCCCTTACATAGATCAGGCCAAAGAATCTTTCCAAATCAGAGACACTTTGTTGATAATTTTTGTTCTACAGCTTTTCAGTGTTGAACAGCAGATGTCCACAATATGATGTCATCCTACTTTGCCTATTGTCTAAAAGCAAAACTTACTCAAATTTCTTAATACAGCTTGGTAGTATAGGGTGTTGGTCTCTTCTATAACAGACTAATTTTAAAGTTTTGAGACATTCAAGCCTTTGATCGTATAGAGTAAAGATACTTTATTTAACGTTCAGCACTTATTTTAATACAATCACCATATCTCGTAGAATGAATGTAGTGAAAGAAATTTTATTATTTTTTCATAAAAAATAAGATTATTAAAAGAATAATAATATCACAATTTAGGGATAATTTTTAATCCTACTTGTGTAAATTCTTACTTGATAGTAAGGTTTATGTATGTCTGTACAGAGTAAACAAGAAGTACAGTAATAGTTGGAGCTGTTGTTAGCTTTCAGAATAACACTTCATTCCATAGGCTACAAAACTAGAGTTCACAAATTTCTTTTAAAAGTTTAATCTCTTTACTTGTTAAAAGTGTTCTGATTGTACCCATTAAGCCTACTTTCCTATTATAGCCTTCTATTCTAAATAGATTTTTGCTCACATTGTTTATGGCTATTTTAAATTTATATTGAAATCATTAGAAAATAACCAAAAATAGTACACAACAAATCAGGTAACACACAGAAGTGGTTAAACCATTTGGACAGAGTGATAATGATAATAATTGTAACTTATTTTCAGGTCACAGTTTGAAATATTGACCTCAAAAATGAACAGTTCTGTGATTTTGGTCTGAATTGATTCCAGTACCTGGAATTGGTTCCAAACTTATACAGTACTGATCAACATTGCTCTGACAGTGATACCAGAAGTGACAGTATAGTAGATTACAGTATCCTAGTTGATATGAGAAAGCAGCTAGAAGATGAAGATAATTATCATGGTTCAAATGAAACATCTTCATTACTTGAGGTTAACTCCAAAAACAGTGTAGAATGTGCAGAAATACAACTTTCTGATAGTGATGCTAAAAGTGACACTACAGTGGACAATTATTCTCCATTTACATTTGTAAATGAGATGGTATCAAAGAATGCAAGTCAAACACATGATGTTTCAGCAAGTTCTACAGATGTCTTACAGAAATTTCAGAATCCATTTGAATGGTTTAAATTGATATGGGTTCATGGGCCAAAGAAATTAATCAAATAATTTTATAATTTACAATATTTCTTTACATTATGACATACAATTTTAATTTAATGAATTAGGTATATAGAAAACTACACAATTGAAAAAAAATATGTACCAAATCATTTTTTATTTTGCTGAAGAAGGCCCAGGCCCTGGTTCAGAAGTCGTGAAGAAAGAATTTAACGTCAAGTGTTCCAATTTTTCTTCTTTTCTTGTGGGATTTCATAATACAGGCTTAACATGGCTCTTATGCCCCTTTTTACTGTAGAGCTGCATTCCCAGTCAGGGTTGACATCACATAACTTTTCAGAAAAGGGTGGTGCATAGTAATAAACCTGCAACCATCCATTCCTGCCCATACAAAGACCTAACTAGCTCGCACTGGTTTGCATGTCCTATCTCGGAATATTTACATGTAGGCTGTATCAGACGGACTTCACAGTGTCAGCACTAGCAACTGATAGTAGATCATTTATTTTATTTACCACTTATTTCAGATTTAACACCAACTTTTAGCAGCCAGCAATTTGAAGTAACCACGGCCGTTGTTTTGGTTACAAGACTATCACATGACATTTACTTCCCTTGGGTGCTACCACTAATGTTGAAAGCTTGTCCCTCACTGCCTTAACTCTATCTTGTGATTTCCTACTCCTACGCTTGAAAAGACGATACAAATAAGACTTCTAGCATTCAGTTCTGTTCGGACTGTACTAAAACAGAACAAAAGTCAAGTGTCTCGTTGTCCATCCTGTCGTAAGACTACAAAAGGTTCCTTACAAAAATGTCAGTTGGACACGCTTCCCTCGCTCCAGAAAACCCTGAGTGTTATTCATGACCCTGCTGTTAGAAAGTCAAACTAGTCTTCAAAACGACTATTTCCCCCCGGTTATGGTGAATCCCTGGAGGACTCATAAATCTACGCAAAGACCAATGTATAACCTTACGTCAAGAATGTCGAACCTACACCAACAGTTACAAACCTTCGAGTTTATTGAAAGGTGTGGAATTTTTTGACTATCAGAGAGCACATTTACTTACTTATGTACTTACTCCATGGAGCAGAGTTCTTCTTCAGAAGCTAACTGGTTCTTAGCTAGTCAAGAAATTCCCCGCATTTTACGGAACCCGAAGGTTCATTACTAAATTTACATGTGCCTGCCATCTGTCCCTATCCTGAGCCAGATCAATCCAGTCCATGACCCCATCCCACTTCCTGAAGATCTGTCATACTATTATCCTCCCATCTATACCTGTGTCTTCCAAGTGGTCTCTTTCCCTCAGGTTTCCCGACCAAAATCCTGTATACACCTCTTTTGTACCCCATAGTGCCACTTGCCCCACCCATCTCATTCGTCTCGATTTTATCCCTCGAACAATATTGCGTGAGAAGTACAGATCACTAAGCTTTTCATTATATGGTTTTCTTCACTCCCCTGTTACCTTGTCCCTCTTAGGCGCAAACATTCTCCTCAGCACCCTATTCTCAAACACCCTCAGCCTGCGTTCCTCAATGTCAGTGACCAAGTCTCACACCCATACAAAACAACAGGCAGAATTATAGTTCTAAATATCTTAATCTTTAAATTTTTGGGTAGCAAACTAGTAGACAAAAGATTCTGCACTGAATGATAGCAAGCATTCCCCAGATTCATTCTGCTCTTAATTTCTTTCTGAATAGAATTTTGATTTGTTAAGATTGTTCCCAAATATTTGAACTCTTCCACCCTTTCAAAGGAAGTGTTATCAGTCTTTGTAACATGACTTTGTCCAGCATTCTGACTTCAAGACATGACCATGTACCGAGTTTTATCAGCATTCACTTCCTAGTCCAGTCTCCTTAATAGCACCTACTAAAGCTTCTGTTTTTTTCTCTACAGTATGTACCCTTCCATCCAGTATATTAACATCATCAGCATACACCAAAACTCATGTGCACCATTTAATTTTAAGCCCTTTTCCCACCTAACTTCCTGTACACCCACTAAATCTAATTCCCTGGCTGCTGTTGTGAGGGAACCTGACCTATACAGGCTCCTAACATTCCAAGTACCAAATCTCATATCCCTTTTCCATTGTGTAGATTATACCAAAGGATTAGCCAATCTGAGGCTTTCTTTATGAATGGTCCATGATGCGATACGTTTTTGCGGTGAGTTGTGAGCACTTCGCCCAACTCCCAAGTGGGAGGACCACCACCTGTCGGCTGTCCGAGACTGCTTATTAAATATATTCGCTGCTACCCTCCATACTGGAGGACATTCCTCTATCTGCAACCTGAGGATGTGTCGTGCCATGGTGACGGGTACCTACTTGTTATTGACTTTAAGAACCAATGCAGAAGTAAAATAGTAAAATTTTAAATGTATGCTTTAAATTATATATTGAATTATAAAATAAAGATTAACAAAATGTTCTGATCAGTGTTTCATCAATGTATCATTTATTACAAACTGAATTGATAAATGTATTAAGCAATAAATATACATTATTGTTTTACATAATTGACAAGAGTATGCCAGCGAGAGAGGACTTGGGACAGCAGCAGTTATTGAATCCTCTGGGCACAGATTAATAACAGTTAACTGCATCTATTTTATTGTAGCTATGCCAGGCTACATAGTTTGATCAATTACCACCACAGCATGCCACAGAGCCATGCCAGCTTCACAAGGACGTCGCAGGTGCTTGTGGTGCTGTAATTTTATGTTTCCATGGATTTATCAGTCTATTGCAGGGTTTTAATCTGTCTTGATCGATGTCATCCACTAAATGAACTGTGACTGCCAGGGAGCATGTGGTCGCAGTGTATTCGGTAGTTGGTTGAAGTTGTGGAAAAACTTGAAGGACACTTTCAAGGAGGTGGCAGACAAAACCAGCCCAAGAAAAGAAGAGGAAAACGGACCCATTTGGATGTCCAGGACATGAGGGTCGTGGGGAACTGGCGAAAAATGAGAATGGAAGGAAACTGTGTCGAAGTAAGAAAACTAAATGGAGAAATACAAAAAAGCATCAGGACAGACAAGGAAAACTATCTAAAGAAAAAATGCAGGGTACTGGAAGAACAGCAGAATTACATCAACAGATAAGAGAAATAACTGGAAAACCAAAAATAAATACAGGTCGCTAAAAAGTAGAGCAGGGATAGACTACACAGAAAACGACAAAATAATTAGAAGATGGAAGGAATACACAGAAGACCTCTACAAAAAGGATCCAAAACCTGCTATGGATTTCCAGGAAAAAGCATACACACAGGAACCATTAGTGATGAAAAGCGAAACGAGGAAAGCTCTGAGGAATAACTGGAAATAAAGCAACTGGCATTGATGAACTGCCAATGTAACTAATAAAAGCAGCAGACGAAGCAGCAATAACAGCTCTATGTTAATAGATTTGGAAAAGCAATTTGTGGCCCCAAGAGTGGAGAAGATCTCTATTTTTACCTATACTGAAAAAAAGGAGACCTCAGACCATGTTCCAAATACAGAACCATTGAATTGATCCCTCATGCAAGTAAAATCCTACTGAGAATAATTCAAGGCAGGCTAGCAACCTACATTGAAAGAGAAATAGCAGAAGAACAAGCTGGATTTAGAAAAGGTAGAGGAATGAGAGACCAGATTACAAATATAAGATGGATCCTAGAAAGAGCAATGGAATATGGCAAAACAATATTCATGTGCTTCATAGACTACATCAAAGTTTTCAACTGCATAGGTCATAGTCGACTGTGGAATGCATTAAGAAGCATGGGAGTGCTGGAACACCTTATAGTCCTCATAAAGGGCCTGTACACGAAACAAGAAGCCGCAGCATGAACAGAATATGGAAACAAAGAGTGGTCTGAAGTGAGAAAAGGTGTTAGAAAAGGGTACATCCTGTCTCCTTATTTATTCAACATGTACAGTGAATATATATTGAGAAGGGTGGGATTTGAAGACAACACTGGAATAAAAGTGGGAGGGAGAACTATAAACAATTTATGATATGCGGACAACACCACAATATTAGCTGAAGATAAAGAAGACATGAGAAATCTACTAAGAATGCTAAAGGAAGAGAGAGAGACAGTCTGACTGACACTGAACCTAAAGAAGACCACGAGAATGACAACAGGAACTCTAAATGAATTCATATTAGACAGAACAGAAATGGAGATAATAAACTGCTACACTTTTTTAGGCTCTATAATTACCAGAGATGGCTATGACTACAAAGAAATAAATAGAAGATTTTCAATTGGAAGAATGGCAATGACAAAACTAGAAAAAATTATGAAGGATCGGGACGTTAGAAAGCTACCAAAATGAAAATAGCAGAAACCATAATATTCCCATCAGTGACATAGAGAAGTGAGAGCTGGACAGTGAGAAAGGAGGAAAGGAAAAAAATTGATGCCTTTGAGCTATGGACGTGGAGAAGAATTTTACGAGTTCCTCGGACAGAGAGGAGAACCTTTCAGTACTGGACGAAGTGAAACCCAAAAGATCACTAGGAGCAACAATCCTCCGAGTACGGTTAACGTTATTTTGGTCACGTCATGAGAGCAAAAGGGTCACTGGAACGGCATATTATTCTTGGACAAGTTGCAGGATACAGGAGGCAGGGAAAACCACGGATGCGCTGGCTTGACAGTATCAAGGAAGCTACCGGACTACGATTGTAAGTTTTAAAAGAAACAGGACAGGAAAAAATGACGCATGCTGGTATGCTGGTGGAAGAAAAAACTCGGAATAGGGAATGCACAAATGTGAAATGATCTCAAGAGGAGGCAATGGCAAACCACTCCTGAACAGTAATTTCTGCCGAGAAAATCCGCTGCAGGATCACCACGAGTCGCAGAAGACTCGAAGGACCACTACTACCAGGGGGCAGAAACTGGGATAGGGGGAGTGGGAAACAAAAAAGTGACATCTAAACGTGATCACCGGTACCAGCGACTGGCTGGAGAGGCATGTATTTCCTGCCGATGACAACAGGTGTCA
>Ga0123355_10004627_pt1 | contig 20020 bp, 13 predicted proteins | sample TergutEmb28metaG_3_FD_89872 | JGI IMG/M metagenome (GOLD analysis project Ga0123355, IMG submission 89872) | Embiratermes neotenicus P1 segment gut microbial communities from Petit-Saut dam, French Guiana - Emb289 P1 | ecosystem: Host-associated > Arthropoda: Insects > Digestive system > Gut ...
GGGCTCGCAGGCACTTTTACCTCATTCATCATCCTCGGCAACTACGGCCTCGCCCAGGACATGAAACACGGCCTTGACTCAATCGGCGCAATTTATGCGGGAGTAGACTCGCCCACAGTAATAATAAGCATTTTTGAGACTCTGCCGCTGCCCGCTCTGGCACTCATTCTGCTCGTCATAAACATGATTATATTCTACGCATCCACATTTGACGCGCTGACCATGGTGGTCTCCAGATACTCATACAAAGAACTCACAACAGATGACATGCCAAGCAAAAAAGTGCGCACCTATTGGTCCATTCTGTTCATCTTGTTCCCAATAGCGCTAATTTTCTCAGAGGGCACGCTCTATAGTTTGCAGAGTGTGGCTATAATCGCGGCTTTCCCGATTGGGATTATTATCTTGATGATTGTGTTTAGCTTTTTTAAAGATGCCGGGATGTATTTGAGGGAGAAGTAGCATGGCTACACAACACATCACCTGTCCCAACCAAAGAACCCGACAAAACATAGGAGGACACCATGGATCAAATTCTCAAGTACAAAAACCTGTTTTCGGATGAACTGTTAAAATCCGTTGTGCCATTTTGGCTGGAGCATTCCATAGACCGCGAGTATGGAGGCTATTTTTCCTGCTTGGAGCGGGACGGAACGGTATTTGACACAGATAAGTTTACATGGATGCAAGGGCGTGCGATTTGGATGTTTTCCACCCTTTGTGAGCAATATGGCATGAGAGACGAATGGCTGGAAGCCGCAAGGCATGGAGCGGAATTTATGCGCAAATTCGCCACTTCATCAAATGGAGACATGTATTTTGCATTGGATCGCAAAGGCAACCCCCTTGTAGAACCATACAATGTATATTCAGATTGCTTTATGTGCATGGGATATGCCGCCTATGCCCGTGTCTCAGGCGAGGAATGGGCAAAAGATGAATCCCTAAGGCTGTATAAAAGGATAAATGAGCGCCGGGATAATCCCAAAGGCATATGGAATAAGAAAGTTTCGGGTTCCAGGTCTTTTAGCGCAATGTCATTTCCAATGATCCAGATGACATTGGCAAGAGAGCTTGAGGGATATCTGCCAGATGAAGTGGTGCAGCCCGTTATTCAAAACACTCTGGATTCTTTTTGGAATCTTCATGTTGATCGTGAACGCAAACGTGTTTTTGAACGAGTATTGCCCGATGGAAGTAAGAATTTTGATGTGATGGAGGGGCGCCTACTTTGCCCTGGCCATGCGCTTGAAATCTTATGGCTGGTTATGGGTGTGGCAAATAGCCGTGGTGACAAAAAGATGGTAAACGACTGCGCCGAAGCAATGCTCTGGAGCATCGAAACCAGCTGGGATGAAGACTTTGGCGGCATTTTCTATTATCAAGATTATTTAGGCTATCCAACTGAGAAGCTGGAATCCACAATGAAGCTTTGGTGGGTTCACGTTGAATCGCTCCTAGCTATGCTGCTGGCTTATAAGCTAACCGGCAGTAAATCCCATTGGGAGTGGTTTGAAAGAATCAGCGATTACAGCTTCAAGCACTTTTCGGATAAAGATAATGGCGGCGAATGGTTCGGCTATCTCGACCGCCAAGGAAAATCAGTCTTCACACTCAAAGGCGGCAAGTGGAAAGGCTTTTTCCATTTACCAAGAGCTTTGATGCTTGGCGAACAATGGCTTTCAGAAATGGCTCAAGATTCCTAGACAATTTCAATTCAAGCAGATGACGCGGGCTCGGTTGAGACGAAAATCGTCTCATTGATTATAAAACCTATTTCCTTTAAAAGACCCAAGAAAAGCACTCCGCTTTCGGAGTGCTTTTCTTGGGCTTTATTGACTGTATTCAACTCTAATCCAAAGCTCTCGAGCGGACTCGAACCGCCGACTTCTTCCTTACCAAGGAAGTACTCTACCTGCTGAGTTACGAGAGCAAATTCACTATTTTTCAGGGAAAACCATTTAATACGATACCATAATTTCACCTGACGGTCAACACTTTTATTTAGGAGGCTTGAAGGCAAGATCGATTTGTGATAGAATCTCTTCAGGCATTGCTTCTCGGGGAGCACCTAAACAAGAATTGACTAATAAAGAGGTATCGTGATGAAGATAAAAAGACTTTTATTATGCATATTTATGATTATAGCTACAGCCTTTGGGGTTGCTATAACCCTCAGAATAGCCATAGGCGTAGGGGCATGGGACGCCTTGGCCATGGGCGGGAGCCTAATAACAGGCATTCGAGTCGGAACAGTAGGAATAATACTTAATTTATCATGCGTCGCGGTTCAGCTTGCTTTCATGAGAAAAAACTTCAAGATAAAACATGCCCTGCAAATAGTGCTCTGCTTCACTCTGGGATATGCTGTCAACTTCTTTTTCTATGATGTGCTGGGCAGTTTTTACATATCAAACTATTTCCTCGGCATCATTCTCTTGATACTCGCTTATACTTACCTCGCGTTTACAGTCTCTTTTATCATGCTATTGGACGCGGTAATCTTCCCATTAGAAGGGGCATGTAAAGTCATATCTCATAAAACAGGCATTAAATTTCATATCCTAAGACAAGGCGTCGATGTCATAAGCGTCGTACTTGCAGTGATTATGTCTTTTGCGTTCAGTGTTCCTTTGGCTGTCAGAGAAGGGACTATAATCGGAATGCTTATGTTCGGGCCGCTTATAGGGATGTTTACGAAATTGCTGAAGCCCATGCTCCAAAGGTATGATTTGGCGGATAGTGAGGAAGGTGCACAGGATAAGGCTGAAAGTGTGCAGATGTAATAATGATTTAGAATGAATGAGGCTGTCTCGCAAGGTAAAAATCGAGGCAGCCTTTTTGTTGGAGAGTTCTTTTAAGTTTTAACACGACTTTATGACTTTATGTAGACGCATAAGCGCTCTAACCTTATCAGGCGCATGAACACTCTCACCTCGTCATTGCGGGCTTGACCCGCAATCTTAATTATCTTGTATTATTTGCCATATAGTGAATCAACTTTAAAAAAGACACGCTTGCGTGTAATTTTTAAGGTTGATGAACGTCCTATTAAGCGATACACCGTAGGTGTAGAGCTTAATGCAAGACACGCGAAGCCGCGTGGCTTGGTTCAACTTAAGGTCTTTTCTTAAGTTGAACGCCTATAAAAGTCTCTATCTGCATTTTTTTGAGATTGCGGGTCAAGCCCGCAATGACAACAAGAAAGCAAGCTACATCAACCCCACCACCATCATTTTAGTTGTTACTTACCATCCCCCGTCAACTTCTGATACATCTCCATCAGCGCCGCTACGCAATCTGCTTCGTTAAAGTCCTTAACAGGAAAGCCATACAGTTTCATAACTGCACCGTCAAGCTTACGGTGGGCGTTTAGTAGTGATGTATGGAACAGCATCGAAGTTTCGCCGTACATATTTGCGAGGGTGCTTTCGGGGTATTCTGCTCTTGCATCCAATACACGTTGAGCGAGTTTTTCGATTTCAGCTTTTTGTGCGTCCGTTGCATTAGGCCACGTAAAGTTATTGTAAACGATGGTGTTTGAGTAGCTATATCGCATTTCCAATCGTCCACAAACAGCTCTCATCCAAGCGTTGTGAACATTTGACATTAAAACACCGAAATGATACAGAGTTGCATTAGGTATCGTGAAAAGTTTATCACCTGCAATAATATCTTTGCTCAAATATCCCATTGGAATATATCTACGGTTCTCTGATGATACTTTCGGCAATGCAATATAGTCAGACTCGGGTTGTCGATTGCTCTCAAATAAGAAAGGCGTATCGGCTGCCCTTAGTGTATTAGCCCTTGAACTTGCAGACCTCATTTGGCGGCATTTTTCTATACGCTCCATTATGAGCGGCATTTTAAGCAATTCGTCTGGGCGTGCATCGACGAGCCATAAACAGTAACGCTTCTTGTTATTAAGAAACTCATTACCCATCATAAATTGCCGTATGAATTTAATCGAACTTGGTTCTTTGCTGATAAAATCTTCGTAATCACTTGCCTCTATTATTAAATTGCCGCCATCAACAGGGTCGCTTCCACGAGTGATTTCTGGAACATCGCATAATGGTTTTGACCGTTTATCAATGAAAACGTTTGGAGCATCTATGAGGTATGGGCTGATATTTTTAGCTTCAATCATTTTATCGCCATCATAAATAATTCGTGGTTCTTTATCAGCCAAGCTAAACCCAACAATTACGCAATGCACACCAGCTTTATCTGTTGCTTCGCTACTCCATTTGAATGTACGATGAGCAAAGTTAATTTTAACTCCTGCTTCCATAAGTGGTCGCCAAAGTGCTGCTACTTGCTCACCTTGCGTTATTGAGTTTGTAGACACAAAAGCGGCACGGATTTGTGTTTCGTTCATGTAATCCAAACTCTTTTTGTACCATGCAGCAACATAGTCTAAATTTTTAGCCTTTGGAAATATCAGCACCATATCTTCTTTTTGCACTTTATCTTGATACACATATCCCACAAATGGCGGATTCCCCATAATATAATTTAGCTTCTGCCTCGGCACAACACTCTCCCAATCAACACGCAGCGCATTCCCCTCAATGATATTCGCATATGTCTTGAGCGGCAAATACTCCAGCTGCATATGGATAATACTCTCTGTCTCTTTCATCATTTGGCTCTCAGCTATCCACAAAGCAGTTCGCGCAACCGTTACCGCAAAGTCATTAATTTCAATGCCATAAAACTGCCCGATTGAAACCTGAATAGGGTTGTAGTTGGTATCACCAAGTTCTATCTGCCCGCCTTTTTGCCTTACGCTTAATAGTTCGTTTTCTAAACGCCGCAAGCTGATATACGTCTCCGTTAGGAAATTCCCACTACCGCAAGCAGGGTCCAAAAACGACAGCGAGGCGAGCTTCGATTGAAACACACCTAGCTTTTGCATTTTTGTTTTCTCAACAGAGATGGCACAAATTTCTTCAAATTCACTTTTCAAGCTGTCAAAAAATAAAGGGTCAATAACCTTGTGTATATTCTCAAGTGAAGTATAGTGCATACCGCCGGAGCGGCGAGTGTCAGGGTTCAACGTGCTTTCAAACACTGCGCCGAATATGGTAGGACTTATTTCCGACCAGTCAAAATTTTCACTTGCTTTTTGCAAAAGCAGGCTTCTGATTTCGTCCGTAAAATGCGGAATTTCAATATCTTTTTCGTCAAATAAACCGCCGTTCACATATGGAAACTTGGCAAGGTTTTCGTCGAGATATGGGTCACGATTTTCAGGGAGCGTGTCCAATATCTCAAATAGCTCAATAAGGGCTTTCCTCATATGCCTTGCTTCAAATTCTGCAAGATAATCATGGAACATAGCCTTGCGTCCGAATATCCTCGCATCATCTGCATATAAACAAAAAACAAGGCGAACGCACAGCACGTTAAGACTCTTTAGTGCGCGTTCACTTGTCCTGTCAACATATTGTTTCGCAAAAGCATCATAAAGCAAGCCAACAATTTCACCCGCGGCGATTGAAACTTCCATTTCGCGCTTTAAGCGTTCGTTCCCGCTATCCGTCAGAAAAGCAAGGCGATAGAGCTCCGTGGGTAGATTCTCGAGCAAAATTTCTTCCGGCTCACCGCCGGGGCGCTCCATATCGTACACCAAAAAGGTGCTGAAATTACAAGTTACAACCCAGCGTGGATGCTTCGAGAGCGGCAGCTCAGTTATGTAACGTTTTGCCTGTTGGAATGGTGTAAGTAACGTTCCATCTGACTGTTTAATCGGTTTTCTCAAATCTATATCTAAGCTCTTTTGCTCAATCAGCACTCGTGTTGCCGGAATAATAATATCGATAAACCCTCTGTGGTCTATATGCGCTCTGCTTTCAAATTCAGCAAATTGCTCCGGATGCTCAACCCCAAAAACATCACGAAGTAAAGACAACCAAAACGGCTGACTTTGCCCTTTTTCATAGCCTTTATCTTTCCAAAAATCAGCAAATTTCTTTGCGGCAGCTCGCTGCTGCACATCTGTCATGTTCATCCCCCCTACTCCTTCCTAAGCACCACATACTTCGCCGCCTGACGCCGCCTTGAGTCGGCCATGTCGGCATAATGCTTCCTCGTGGTATTTATGTCTTTATGGCCAAGTACATCAGCCACAAGGTAAATATCCCCTGTTTCGGAATACAGGTTTGTCCCATAAGTTGAGCGCAATTTGTGGGGCGATATATTTTTGAGAGGCGTCACCATTTTTGAATACTTTTTCACCAAATTTTGCACAGAGCGCACTGTTATGCGTGTGCTTCTGAGCGATAGAAACAGCGCATTTTCATGCCCTGCGACAGACACATGCTTCTCGCGCTCTTTTAAGTACCCAATGAGTGCGTCTCTGACCTCCTCGCCAAAATAGACGACGGATTCGTCGCCGCCTTTTCTGACTATTCGCACGCCGTTTATATCAAAATTCAAATCTGTAATATCTATGCCAACACATTCCGAGACTCGGATTCCCGTACCCAATAAGAGTGTCACTATAGCCAAGTCTCTGTCCTTCGTGTGCTCATGAAATACCTGCGCTCGCCCGGCCAGCGATTCACCCGTCTCCACTTCGTCAAGAAGCTTCGCAACTTCGTCCACCTCAAGCCTTGTAATGGTTTTGCCGTGTATTTTAGGAGGTGTCACGAGTTCAGTGGGGTTAGCCGGAATCTGCTCTTTTTTATAAAAATACGAAAACACCTTACGAATGGCCGAAAGTTTTCTGGATTTACCCTTTTCTTTATTCGAGTGAACAAGGACAGCTTCCCCTTCCCCGCCCCGCTCGTAATATGTAAGGTGCGCCATGTAGCGCTCAAGATGCGAAGACCCCACCAATGCCAAATCTTTCAGCGTAAACTCCACAGGCAATTTGCCTTCAAACTCTCTCTCCTGCTCACACAAATAACTGAAAAATATATCTAAATCATACGCATAACCGCATCTGGTAGCAGGCGATGTATTATCTGACAAGCTCACAAAAAAATCCCTGCAAAACAGCGGCAGTTTTTCCATCTGCTCTTTCAGCTTTTTCATGTTTTTGATGTTCAATTCTTCGTGATAGCTTTTGCTTTTTTTGCTCAAATTTTATCAGCTCGTTTCCGGATTGGTATTTTATATTCTTCGAACATATGCCCTGTCAACCCTTGTTTTCGAATGTATTTTCGCATAGTTACATGTTAACGTAATAGTAGAGCAATAACTCTTCGAACATATATTCTTTTTGCATCAAAACCCGCTCAAACAAAGGCGCTCAAGCCTTTATGTTCCCTCGAACAAAATTTCTTTTGCGAAAAAACTACAAAATGCAAACAAACGTTTAATCGAACATACGATCTTTTTCAGTATTCTTCGAACATATCTTCCCCTATTTGCTCTTGCTTATTGTTTTTTCTTAAGTCAAATCTCGAACATAATTTCTCTGTAGACATAATGCTTAACAAAAAAACCAAAAACGCACTCTTTGTACGAAAAAACTTTCGATGCACCTTGTGTATGTATATATATAAGTTTTGCTTTTGTGTCCATTTATTTTGTGGTATAATGATTATGTTAAGAGTATACTGCAGGCTGTAGGCAATCCCATTTGCATGGCAAGGAAGGGTTCAGGAAACCTGCGGTTTCCTGAGCAAAATCCGCAAGCTGGGCTATGCCCAGCTGAGGGAAATTCGCTGGCCGCAAGGAGCTGCGAAGCAACGCCTTGCAAGCGAATTCACACACTAAGCCCCTCGAAAAAATGGCATTGCCATTTTTTCGAACAGAGTGAAGACTTTGTCTTCACTCTGATTATACCATTTTTTTGAAATCGAGGGAAGACTTTGAATAATCTAAAATTCACTCACCTTCATGTTCATACTGAATACAGCCTTTTGGACGGCTCCGCTAAGATAAAGAATCTTGCGCGCCGTGCCCGTGAGCTTGGCATGAGTCACCTTGCCATTACTGATCACGGCTCAATGTATGGGGTTGTTGACTTCTATAAAGCCTGCAAAGAGGAAGGTATAAAGCCCGTCATAGGCTGCGAGGTTTATGTTGCTAATGGCAGCAGGTTTGAGAAAAACTCATCGAAAAACACCCAGTACCACCATCTTGTGCTGCTGGCTGAAACCGATGAGGGCTATCGCAATCTGATTAAGCTCGTTTCCTTGGGCTTCTTCGAGGGATTTTACTATAAGCCCAGGGTTGACCATGTGATTTTGAAAGAATACTCAAACGGCCTAATCGCCCTAAGCGCGTGCTTGGGCGGCGAAGTTCCGGCGGCCCTTCTCCATTCGACTTATGAGAAGGCTAGGGAAATTGCCCTTTTCTACAATGATATATTCGGCGCAGGCAACTTTTTTCTGGAGCTTCAAAATCATGGCATAATCGAGCAGCAACAAGTAAATGAACAACTTATAAAACTGAGCGAAGAAACCGGTATTCCTCTCGTCGCCGCTAATGATAGTCATTATATCTACAAAGAGGACGCTAAAGCGCATGAAATTTTGCTATGTGTCCAGACTCAGAAAACTGTCGAAGATGAAGACCGTATGAAATTCGAGGGCGAGGAGTTCTATCTCAAATCCGCCGAAGAAATGCATGCGCTGTTCAAAGACAGAGAAGACGCGCTCAGAAACACCTATGAAATCGGCGAGCGCTGTAATGTGACCTTTGAGTTCGGCGATTATAAATTACCTAAGTTCAAGCTGCCCGAGACAGAGCCGGACGCACCTGAGTATCTTAGAAAGCTTTGCGAGGCCGGTCTGCGCGAGCGCTACGGTGAAATTACCGACAAACACAGTACCCGCCTGAACTATGAGCTTGACACTATCATCTCCATGGGTTTTTGCGATTATTTTCTCATAACATGGGACTTTATACGCTTTGCTATGGAATCAGGCATCATCGTAGGCCCCGGACGCGGCTCGGGAACAGGAAGTATCGTTGCGTATTGCCTTAAAATAACCAATATCGACCCTTTGGAGTATGACCTTATTTTTGAACGCTTCTTAAACCCTGAGCGTATCTCGATGCCGGATTTTGATATCGATTTCTGCTACGAAAGACGGCAAGAGGTTATAGATTACGTGATAGATAAATACGGCGCGGATCATGTGGCGCAAATTATAACGTTCGGAACTCTGGGCGCTAAAGCCGCCATAAGAGATGTTGGGCGCGCACTGGCCATGAGCTATGCTGATGTTGACCGCATTGCTAAAATGGTTCCATTCGAGCTTGGAATCAATTTGGAGCGCGCTGTAACGATTAACCCTGAGCTCAGGAAAGCCTATGAAGAAGAGCCTGACACAAAAGAGTTAATCGACATGTCCATGAAACTGGAAGGGCTGCCGCGCCATGCGTCCACACATGCGGCGGGCGTCGTTGTTTCGGACAGGCCCATAATGGAGCATGTACCGCTAAACAATAACGGGGGTGTTATCACCACCCAGTTTTCGATGAATACTTTGGAGGAATTAGGCCTTTTGAAGATGGACTTTCTGGGCCTTACCACTCTCACAATCATAAAGCACGCACTCGATCGTATAAAAGAAAGCTATGGCCTTGAAATTGATATAGATAATATCCCGCTTGACGACCCGGCAGTTTTTGAGATTATCGCTCAAGCAAAAACCGAAGGGCTCTTCCAATTGGAGTCCTCAGGCATGAAGAGTTTCATGCGCGAGCTTAAGCCCGAGAATTTGAACGATATCATCGCGGGGATTTCTCTCTACCGCCCGGGGCCGATGGACTTCATACCAAAGTATGTTGCCGGAAAGCACACTAAAGGCGAGATTAAATACTTGCACCCTAAACTCAAGCCTATATTGGAGTCAACATATGGCTGTATCGTTTATCAAGAACAGGTTATGCAGATAGTGCGCGACCTGGCGGGCTACAGTCTGAGCCGTTCAGACCTCGTACGAAGAGCTATAAGCAAGAAAAAAGCTGATGTCATGCTGGAAGAGCGAAAAAATTTCATATTCGGACTTGGCGATGATGTCCCCGGCTGCATTAAAAACGGCATCCCAGAAGAAATCGGTGCACAAATTTTTGACGAGATAACAGACTTTGCGAATTATGCGTTCAATAAAAGCCACGCCGCCGCCTATGCTTTGATAGGCTACCAAACCGCATGGCTCAAAGTGCACTACCCCGTACAGTTCATGGCAGCAGTTTTGAGCGCTGTCATGGGCAATTCCGCCAAAGTCTCTGAATATATTGGCGAATGCAAAAAAATGGGTATAAGCGTACTAGCCCCGGACATTAATAAGGGACACTCCACTTTCGGCGTAGATGGTGACAGCATTCGCTTCGGCCTCTCAGCCATAAAAAATGTCGGGCGCGCTGTTATAGACGCCATCGTGTCTGAACGCGAAAGTTCAGGCTCGTATAAATCACTTAACGAGTTCATTAGTAGACTTGAGTCGAAAGATTTGAACAAACGCTGTTTGGAAGGGCTTATTAAAGTCGGTGCATTCGATTCGCTTGGTGGCAAAAGATCGCAGTATATCGCTTGCTATCAGCAAATTCTTTCGGGAGCCGCGCAAAACCGTAAAAACAACATTGAAGGCCAGCTTGATTTGTTCGCAATATCAGGCGGTGATGATGAAATCGCGCACACCGACAACCTGCCGGACATTTCTGAATTCAGCGCTGCTGAAATCCTGGCTATGGAAAAAGAGTTTGTGGGAATCTACATATCAGGCGACCCTCTGGGTGCCTATATGGAAGTACTGGATAAACACGTCACTGAGACCAGCAAAGCTTTCAACACAGAAGACTCAGAGATGGCTGAGGCTGAGATGTCACAAAAAAGCGACAGTGGCCTCTACGATGGCAAGAATGTTGTAGTAGGCGGCATAATAGCCGGCAAATCTGTTATTTACACCAAAAGCAATAAGCCCATGTCGTTTATCACACTGGAGGACTCGTTCGGACCTATTGAGGTTATTGTGTTTCCTAATATCTATGAAAAGCTGATGAGCCGCCTCTTGGCTGACGAGGTGATTGTCGTCTCCGGCAGAGTCACCATGCGCGAGGGCGAAAATGCTAAGCTCATAGCGAATGAGATTAAGTTTTTTGACGACCTTTCGGAGAAAAAACAGACGTTGTGGTTAAAAATAAAGACAGGTGAGGAAGCGAAGGAAAGTGCTATAATAAACACTTTGAAGAGCTATTCAGGCGACACCCCTGTCAATGTTCATTATGAGTATTCGAAGAAGACCATAAAGCTCAAACCTGATTTTTGGGTTTGGCCTGATGAGGCACTCATTGCGAGCCTTAAGAATTTATTAGGTGATGACGCTATCGCTCTAAAAAGTGACTAGCAATTCAAAGGGAGAAGTAGACATGCTAAAGAGTACAATACTGATATTTGCAGGATTCACGCCCTTATTTGTTGGCTTTCTGCTGCATATTTCAATGGTGAGCAGCAATTTTTCATCACGGGAAATTCAATCTCTTGTCGTTCTCCTCATTGGCCTAATCGTGCTTGGGCTACATTTTTTCCTAGGATGGGCTTCAGCAAGATTTAGACTTTCTGAATCAAGACTTAAGACCATATTGCTCCTAAACACCGCCGCGATACTGATGTTTTTGATTAATCTGTATCAAGTGTTCTCCGGGAGCTTATTATGGCTTGGCTCTGGCAATCGCTTCTGGATAGGCATGGCCTCGCATCTATTTTATTCACCACTAATGTGGATAGCCGGAACTTTGTTGCCTGCGCGTAATATTACAGTAACTATGTCGTTTTCGCTTATTCTGTTGATATTCTCCTCATTTTCAGGATATTCCTGTAGCGAAAAAGACTAGCTTCTGAGTGTCTTTACTTTTGCATGATATTTAGGTTATAAAATAGGAGTGTGTTAAGTATGTCAAGCAGGCCAAGTGTAACATATATGTTGAATATTTTTAAGCGCCTAGCCCTATTTCTAACAGGTATGGCACTTTATAGCCTGCTGGGCCTTTTGATCGGGTCAATCAACACGCATAACTTTCTGCAACTCACAAGCTTGGCTATGCTCACGATGCTCTTCATGGGCTGGGTTGCAATAAAGCTTAAACTTTCCAAATCAACACCGGAAGCAGCACTGCTTTTAAATACATTCAACGCGGTATCAATTGTGCTAATTTTTATGCAAGCCTTCGCGACAAGACTCTCTCTTGTAACTGCTGTCACAATTGTATCATCTGAAGTTTTGAACATACCAGCGACACTAACTTTTCTCATCGGCCCAATTATTACTGCATTCATTGGGTGTGAGTTAGCTAAACGAAAAACAATCCAAAACCGGAGGTTAAAATATGCTCAGAAAAACTAAAATAGTAGCTACAATGGGACCTGCCTGTAGCAGCAAAGAAACCATAAGAACACTAATCGACTGCGGCATGGACGCCGCGCGCCTAAACTTCTCACATGGTGACTATGACTCGCATGAGGCCATGATTAAAACCATAAAAGAAGCAAGGAAAAAAACCGAAAAACCTGTTCCTATAATATTAGATACCATGGGACCGGAAATTCGCCTAAAGAGCTTTGTGGAAGGAAGCATTGAGCTTAGCGACGGCGCTCCATTCACGCTTACCACCCAAGATGTGGAAGGCAATGAAAATCGTGTGGCCATAAGCTATCTGGGGCTGCCACAAGATGTCACTGAGGGCAACCGCATACTCATTGACGACGGGCTCATCGAACTAGTGGTCGATAGAGTAGCCGGCAGCGATATTGTTTGCACTGTCCTAAACGGCGGCACTCTGAAAAACAATAAAAGCGTTAATGTACCCGGTGTATCTTTAAGGCTGCCTTCTCTTACTGAAAAAGACATCAATGATATACTTTTCGGTATAAAACTTGGCGTTGACTTTATCGCTGCCTCTTTCATAAGATGTAGTGATGATATCGTCAAGATTAAGCATGTTCTTGACAAAAACGGAGGCTCACACATAAGAATAATCGCAAAAATTGAGAACCGTGAAGGTGTAGATAATCTTGACAGCATTCTGGACACAGCTGATGGCATAATGGTTGCCAGGGGCGATCTTGGTGTTGAAATTATGCCGGAAGAAGTTCCAATTGTGCAAAAAGATATGATAAGAAAGGCCAATAAAAAAGGTAAAATTGTCATAACAGCTACTCACATGTTGGAATCGATGATACACAACCCGCGCCCAACGCGTGCGGAAGCCAATGACGTCGCCAATGCCATATTCGACGGTACTGACGCGGTAATGCTCTCGGGTGAAACTGCCAGTGGCAAATACCCCGTCGAGTCAGTGTCCATGATGGATAGAATCGCGTGTATGACTGAGACTTTCATGGAGCAATCCGGCGGCACAGAATCTAAAGACTACAGCCAATTCAAAACTAATATAACCGATGCTTTCAGCTACGCCGCCTGTGCTATCGCCGCGGATTTGAAGGCTTCACTCATAGTTAATGTTACATTCTCAGGCTTCACTCCAAGAACTGTCGCAAAATTCAGGCCGTCCTGCCCGGTCCTTGCAATAACCTCTTCGCAAACTGTGTATAGACAGATGAGCTTGATTCGTGGCTGTGTGCCTGTTCTTTGTAAAGACGATAGTGAGCTTTCTTGTGACGCGTTTGAATATTCACTCAAATACGCAGAGCAGTCACAACTCGCCAAAACAGGAGATTTGATCGTCATTGTTGCCGGTGTGCCTGTTGGCATGGCAGGAACTGCAAATACCATAAGAATCGGCACAGTAGGTAATATACTGCTCAAAGGCGAATCTGCTTCCGGCTCTGTTAAAACCCTGACAGGTACAGCCTGTGTTGTGAACACACGTTCAGATGCCGCTGAGAACTTCCGTGCCGGTAATATACTTGTTTGCCGTAACACTAATAACGATCTCACTCCTTTTATACGTAAGGCAAGCGCCATCATCGTTGGCTCAAACGAGCCTCAAAACTATGACCACGCGAAAAACACCGCAGAGGCACTGGATATACCACTCTTGATATGCCAAGAAAATGTTTGTGAGCGCATAACGGATGGTATCATAATTACGATTGACGCCCAAAGAGGTATTATCTATAATGGGGAACGTGGGAATGGGATGTAATTAACGCTGTCGCTTTTCGAGAAAGTCTCAGCAGGCAAGCCTGCTTCAGGACTTTCTCGAGGCTGCTGTATGTATGAGTCTGTGACGCTACAACATTGGACTCTGTCGAATTGGTCTAGTCCAATGCTGTCAAATTGCGTATTTCCTGTAGGGACGGCTATTAGCCGCCCTCACGAGCAATTTATAATCGCCCTTACGCATGTTATATGTTATATAACGGCGCTATTGCTCACCAGCACTCGCTTAGAGTACCAACAACCAGGTTTATTTTCACCATAGCGTTCTTAGATAGCAAGCATCAAATTACTTGCTCGCTTACGCCGAAACAATTGACTAATCGGAGGAAGTATGATAGAAATTAGAGAGGTGCAAGAGCCTCGTCTCAAAATGGATATTACAGATAAGATTCTTCGCAGCCTGCCCGATTGGTTTGGCATTGAAAGCTCTATTATAGATTACGTGAATTTAAGCGCTGATTTGCCATTTTGGGGTGTGTTTGAAAAAGGTCAGGCTATAGGCTTTCTCGCACTCAAACCCCATAACGCGCTTCATGCAGAGCTTTGTGTGATGGGCATACTACCGGAATATCATCGCATATCCATAGGGCGCGGACTGTTTAATACCTTTCAGAATTACTGCATAAACGCCGGTTATAGCTATATAAGTGTTAAAACTCTGGATTCTTCCAATACTAACGAAAGCTACGCAAAAACTCGAAAATTCTATGAGGCCATGGGCTTTCAGCCTTTTGAAGTGTTCAAGACGCTTTGGGATGAGCAAAATCCCTGTCTCATTATGATAAAAGATTTGAAAGATGTAAATAATTCTAGAAGCTGTCTTATATCTCACTTATGATGGATTTTCGAGGAAGTTTTTCCTTATGTAAGTGCTGAATAGCCTGCTTACAACTGAATTGCGCACAAATTCTTTAAAAGACGAGGAGCGTGTGAGCGCAGTACTAAAGCGAAGTACGAGCGCGATACACGTGACAAAGTACTTTAATGAATTTGAAGCAATTCAGTCGGAATGAGGTTGTTCAGGGCTTACTTATATGAGAAGGCGACGACGACGCATATCCGAAGGTAATCTGCTAGGAGTCGCTGACGAAGTAGAAGGGAAAATTAACCGAAAATGCAACATAATGAAGATATAAGATAGGTTCTTATAAATGTAGGAGCACGAACAATGGATAACATACGAAATTTCAGTATCATCGCTCATATTGACCACGGCAAAAGCACCTTGGCAGACAGGCTGATTCAAAAATCGGGCCTCTTAACCGAGCGCGAAATGCAGGCACAAGTTCTTGATAATATGGACCTTGAGCGCGAGCGCGGCATCACAATCAAGGCGCAAGCTGTGCGACTTGTACACACAGCCGAGGACGGCAAGGAGTATATACTCAATTTAATAGACACTCCGGGGCATGTGGACTTTAACTATGAAGTCTCCAGAAGCCTCGCGGCTTGCGAAGGTGCAGTGCTGGTAGTTGACGCGGCACAAGGGGTTGAAGCTCAAACACTTGCGAATGTTTATTTGGCGCTTGACGGCAACCTGGAAATTCTCCCGGTAATAAATAAAATCGACTTGCCCAGCGCAAATCCTGAAAATGCAATAAAAGAAATCGAGGATGTAATTGGCATTCCCGCAAGTGAAGCTCCACTTATTTCTGCCAAGAATGACATAAACATCGACGACGTTTTCAAAAAGCTGATTGAGGTTATCCCTCCGCCATCAGGTGATATTGATAAACCTCTCAAAGCACTTATTTTCGATAGTTTTTACGACCAATACCGCGGCGTAATCGTATTTATGCGAGTTTTCGATGGCTCAATCAAAAAGGGGCAAATGGTACAATTCATGGCCACCGGCAAGAAATTCGAAGTAATCGAAACCGGCTATTTTGGCCCGGGCAAATATATTCCAACCGGACAACTAAGCGCCGGGGAAGTTGGCTACCTTACCGCCAGCATCAAAAATGTTGCCGATACGCAAATTGGTGATACCGTTACAGACTCCAAGAACCCTACAACCGAAGCTCTTCCCGGCTATAAAGAGGTTCAACCAATGGTCTATTGCGGTATGTTCCCATCCGACGGAGCCAAGTACCCTGACCTTAGGGAGGCGCTTGAAAAATTGCAATTAAATGACGCCGCCCTCCTTTTTGAACCGGAGACTTCCGTGGCTCTTGGCTTTGGTTTCAGATGCGGCTTCTTGGGGCTTTTGCATTTGGAGGTAATCCAGGAACGCTTAGAACGCGAGTATAATCTTGATCTTGTCACCACCGCACCAAGCGTTATTTATAAGATATATTTAACTGACGGCACAGATATGAACTTGTCGAACCCTGTCGATATGCCTGAAGTAACTCGTATAACGCGCATGGAAGAACCAATCGTCAAAGCAGAAATAATACTTCCGTCTGAGCACATCGGTACAATCATGGAGCTTTGCCAGCAGCGACGCGGCGAGTATATCGGCATGGAATATTTGGAGACCACCAGAGCGGTTCTGACTTACGAGATGCCTCTCAATGAGATTATATATGACTTTTTTGATGTTTTGAAGAGCCGCAGTCGTGGCTACGCATCATTTGACTACGAGCTTATAGGCTACAAAGAGTCCAGCCTTTGCAAGCTTGACATTATGGTTAACCGCGAAGTGGTAGACGCACTCAGCTTCATCGTTCACACCTCAACAGCCTATGAAAGAGGCCGCAAGATTTGTGAAAAACTCTCAAAAGAAATCCCGCGTCATCAATTTGAAGTGCCCATCCAGGCAGCCATCGGCAATAAAATCATCGCCCGTGAAACTGTCCGCGCCATACGAAAAGACGTTCTTGCAAAATGCTATGGCGGCGATATCACGCGTAAGAAAAAACTGCTCGAAAAGCAAAAAGAAGGTAAGAAACGTATGCGCCAAATCGGCAGCGTAGAAGTGCCACAGGCGGCGTTTATGTCTGTTTTAAAGTTAGACGAGGATTAATGGTTTGTTAGATAGTGTTGACACGAGTTATGTCATACGTCTTTCCAGCTGATTTTTAGTCACTTTTCGTCGAGGACTTCAGCACTTTTCACTTCGTGAAAAGCCGCTCAAAACTTTTGCCTACGGCAAAAGCCGTGCTACGCACGTCCGGTTTCTTCCGGTTAATCCTGCGGGCGTCCGGCCTTCTTGCCGGTGCGACCTAGCAGATTATCTCCGAATACGTTGAGTGCAAATCTTGGATTTGCACGAATGCGTCGTCGTCCTCTCCACTCGACTTTGCGAAGCAAAGTCTCGTAAGAATTGACTAAAAATCAGACATGGAAAGCCGCACAACCAACTCATGTCAACACTATCTAGGGATAAAGTCCGGGGTTCCCCGGGCTTTTTTGCTATAGATTATGTAGGTTTTGTGTCGAAATTGCTTGCCAGTAAAACTCAAATGACTTATACTTAATACAAGCATACCGTGGGCGGTGCTTATAGACTACGGCCGTACTCCGAAAGGGGTGAGGCCATGACAATTACATTGACACACTTTGAAGTAATATACTTATTGCTTTTTTGTGTTTCCATATATGTCATTTATAGATCAAACCACATAAAAAAATAAGCCGCCCAAAACGATGAAGTAGTAGCGACTTATTTTTTCGATTCAAAATTTAATTTTTGAGTCCGGTCGTTGCACCGTCAGAAACGGTATGCTAAGGGAGTGTTGACGCACTCCCTTTCTTACTTGTATTTGCATTATACCATGCACACCCCTTGTTGTCAACAGGTGTGACTAGCACGGGGTAGCAAAGTTCCCCTTTTCAAACACTCATCACACAAAGGACGTGATCCCTATCACCCTAAGCATTTACATCCATATACCATTCTGCGAGAAAAAATGCAACTACTGTGACTTTAACTCGTTTGCCAATATGGGGCACCATTTTGATGCCTATATAGATGCCCTGGTAAAAGAAATCTGCACCTGCCCGGAGCTTAACGGTGCTGACATCTCCACCATATTCATAGGAGGCGGTACACCTTCTGTTCTTGACCTTGCTCACATCGAAAAAATCATGAGCGCCCTCAGCCGCTATAAAATAGCCACAGACGTAGAAATCACCATTGAGGCAAACCCAAACTCACTCACAAAAACCAAGCTGTGTGGCTATCGTACTCTAGGCATCAACCGCCTTTCCATTGGCCTGCAGGCATATCAGGATAACCTGCTCAACCTCATGGGTCGGCCACATACGGCGAGTGACTTTTTGACATGCATAGATCACGCCACAGCAGCAGGGTTCAGCAATATAAGCGCTGATCTAATATTCGCCTTGCCCGGCCAGAGCCTCGCAGACTGGGAGGAAAGCCTTCTTGCCGCTGTCAGCGCTAACACGAACCACATTTCATGCTACGGCCTTATCATTGAAGAAGGCACACCTTTTTTTGATACATACGAGCCTATAGATGACGATATCGATAGGCGCATGTATTACATGGCTATGGAGCTTCTGGACTTACATGGGTTTTCGCAATATGAAATCTCTAATTTCGCAAAAAATGGGTTTAAGTCCCGGCATAACCTTGCTTATTGGGAGCGAAAAAACTATATAGGCCTTGGGCTCTCAGCTCACTCTCTCTATAATAACACGAGATTTGAAAACACCGCTGACCTAGCAAGCTATATAGAAGGCCGCCATCACCGCCAAAGCATAATCAAACTAAGCTCAAAAGATATCATGTCAGAGTTTATGTTTTTAGGCCTGCGTATGACGGAAGGCATCAGTATTTCCGGATTTTTCAAGGAATTTGGTGTGAACATACATGAGGTTTATAAAGATGTAACAGATAAAAATGTAGCGGATAAGCTTCTGGAAATTAATAATGATATGATTAAATTGACGCGAATTGGTGTAGACCTATCCAATGTGGTATTGAGTGAATTTTTGATTGATTGACTATAACATAATAAATCCTATCTGTTCGCCGCACTAGCTACCCAATGGAAAAATTGCCGGATCACCGGGATTAAAATAAATCAAGAAAAATATCACAAAAAATATGGCCAGAGCCAAAACAAGCCTGAAAATAACTCTTTTAGTTAAGTATGTAGCCCAAAATCTAGCGCTATTCCCCATACTGTACCCCTCCACAACAATTTATACAATGGTTAAATAAAATCTAACATCTAAAAACAACAATACACTGCTATAATCGTAGGGCGGGGCAAGCCCCGCCGCATATAAAGCTATTCATAATCATTGACATTTAGAAGCACATACCTCACCAAAGTCAGAGGTTTACCCCAAGTCATTTCCTTTTTAGCACAATCAAATTTAAAATTACACTTCTCATAAAATCTTCTGGCTCTTGCATTTTCTTCAAACGTCCAAAGAATAATCTCACTATAATTCTGATTCTTCAATCTATCCACCGCATAATCCATAATTTTTCTTCCATAGCTTTTATCCCAAAACTCCTCGAGCAAGTAAATCGCGACTACTTCCCCCGCATGAGACTTATCCTCGTCACGACTTTTGCTCATAAAGAAAAAGCCTATCATTCTTTCTGCGTACATCACACAAAAATATTCACTATCGCCGGGTTCTGCAAAGGCTTTCCTGTACTTCTCTACTCGTTCTTCTTTTGATGCCCACATACCCTGCAAGAAGTCATCAGGAACAATTCCCTTATATGCTGATTGCCAGCATGAAATATGGCACATAGCGTAATCATGAGCATCTTCCGGCAGTGCCTTGCGGATCGTAATTTCCATTTCAATCACCAAATTCTTAGAGCATCCTACAAATCGGGCCAAACGCCTCAGCGCATACTCATATAGTCCTTACCCAGCTGAATATACCTATCAACCCCGTACCTGATACTTTCAATATCCTTCTCTTCAAGCGTACGGACAGCCTTCGCAGGTGAGCCCATTATCAAAGAATTCGGCGGATATTCCTTGCCCTCA